>OLSB01000618.1_pt1 | contig 39913 bp, 42 predicted proteins | sample 1672071 | NCBI WGS metagenome assembly OLSB01 (sample SAMEA3136642, study PRJEB25190) | human gut metagenome | biome: human gut; feature: human-associated habitat; material: faeces | place: Austria | collected 2013 | reverse complement strand
TGCAGACATTCTCAAGGGACTGGGACAGATGTATGTATGCGATTCCAGGATGAAAGAAAACATAGACCGGGCAGGCGGACCCGGAACAGCCGAATTTGTATCTGAAGCTATTGAATTTTATTGTCGGGGCGATGTATAATATTACAGAGGAACTTCCGTAAACCGGAGGTCATCACCTATGGTCATGATGCTGTCAAATCCGCATGCGGCAGCCAGAACAAGTGCATCTTCAAAGGCATAATCAAGAGTGTCAGCGGCGTGAGAATCAGATGATATGATTATTTTACCGCCGCCTGCATTGATTTTGCGAAGTATGGATTCAGATGGGTAAGGCTTGCTCCTGTAGCCTTTTGAAATTGCACCGGTATTTATTTCAAAAATTGCATTTTTAGCAAGAAGGTGGGACAGTGCATTGTCAACTGCCGCCACATATCGAGGGTGACTTTCGTCAAAAGCATGGAGGTGTTCGTTGAATTTCGTCAACAGATCAAAGTGACCGATAATGTCGCATCCAGTCTGTTCAACTACAAAAGTCTCTGCTTTGAAGTAGTCTTCAGCAAGGGCATAAGCATCGCCTCCGTATATCTCATCGATGAATTTCGCCAGCATGCCGGCATCGGCGTCGACGCATAAATAATCATCAACTTTACTGTTGTAAAAGGCATGTAGAGAACCTATGATATAGTCATATCCCAAAGCAGGAGCATAAGAGTAATAGTCTTGTTCTATGCCGCACATGACGGTTATGTCTGACTTGTACTTTTCTGCCAGCCGGGGAATCTCAGAACGGTATTTGCGGGTATCTGACAGGCTCATGCAATAGCTTTCGTCGTAAGACATGTAGCTGTGGCCCGAAAAACCGAGAACGTCAAAGCCTTTTTCGATAGCAGAAACAATCATTTCTTCGGCGGTGTTTTTTCCGTCACAGTAGATAGTATGGGTGTGCAGATTGATTTTTTTCATTGTATACCTCACGTTATGGTTTTTTGATAATTTAAAAAGGATTGCTGATTTATGGGTATAATCAAAGCTGTATGTATAAGTGAAAAAAAGGGGACTCCCAAAAAGCCCGTAGCTGCAGGAGAGCTGGTTGAAGGATTCGGCCTTCGCGGAGATGCTCACGGCGGCAGCTGGCACAGGCAGGTGAGCCTTCTCTCTTATGAGAAGGCAGAAGACTTCAGAAATGCCGGCGCTCCGGTTGCGGACGGAAGTTTCGGCGAAAATCTGCTGGTCAGCGGAATGGATTTGAAATCCCTTCCGGTGGGTACGGTGCTTAAGTGCGGCAACGCACTTCTCCAGATTACTCAGATCGGCAAGGAATGCCATTCCAGATGCGTCATTGGGCAAACCATGGGAAGGTGTATCATGCCTGAAGAAGGTATATTTGCCAGAGTGCTCCGCGGAGGAATTGTCAGAAACGGTGATGTCGTAGATATTGACCGGTCGCAGGAGCTGCTTTAATTATACACGAAAAGGATGATTATGGACAGATTTCTTATTATATTTATTTTTCTTACTGCAGCAGCAAGTCATCCGGCGGCTGTGCATTTTTTAAGAAAAGGCCGGGAAGTATCCGCCGACAGAGCCGAAAAGTTCAACGCTATGATTGAGGAATATGAACGGAGCCAAATCATACAGCAAATGGACACTTATATACAGCATGGAGAAACCACGACGCTGGAGCATTGCCGGAATGTAGCCTGGATGAGTTACATTATCAACAGGAATCTGAGGTTGAATTCCGATGAGGAAAGCCTGGTACGAGGAGCCATGATGCACGACATGTTCCTGTATGACTGGCATGACGGTAAACCTGAGAGAAAGCGGCACGGATTTGAACATCCGGGAATAGCCTGTCGTAACGCTGTTGAGTATTTCGGAATCAGTGAGAAGGAACAGAACATTATTACGAGCCATATGTGGCCTCTGAATATCAGACATCTTCCGAGATGCCGGGAAGCAGCCATAGTCTGCTTTGCGGACAAATACTGTGCAGTGCTGGAGACTCTTAAAATAAGCGGAAATTTTGCCTTCCGCACCGTGAAAGTATGCAGAAGCACCGGAGAAGCAGGCATATAGCAAAAATCAATGTACTCAAGCAATCCCTCCCTTCATAGAATAAAAAGAAGGGAGGGGTTTTGTTTTGAAAATGATGGAAGAGATGGCTCTTGATCTGGACTTTAAGCGCCCCAAGCTTTTTGTATATGACAAGCTTTGCGTTATAGAAAATGTCAGCTCAATAGTAATGATAGGAGAGAATTCCCTTACGGTTGAAGCTGACAGAGAGTACGTGACGGTAAAAGGAAGAGACTTTATTATAAAAGAGATTTTTGGAGGGAGGCTGCTGGTTGAAGGCCGGATACAGGGAATTGAATTTCTTCGCTCACAGAATAAGGATAAAGATAGAGGGATTCAGGACTGATAAGCTTATAGATAAAGCCATGAAGGTCGGAATCCACATGTGCGGCATAAAGAGAATTTCTGACATGGAGATTTACTGCTGGGTCACACCTGAAGGTCTGCGCGCCATAAGAAAAGAGGCGCGCTCATTGTACAGGATAACGGTGACTGAAGAAAGAGGAAGCGTATACAGAATCAGACAATTTGCCGCAAAGCCGTTTAAAATTCTATGCTCGGCATTGATACTGGCGCTTGTAATAAGCCAGTCTTTTTTTGTTAAAACTATTGTAGTCAGCGGTTACAGAGCGATACCTGAAGAAGAACTCAGGGAATGCCTTGAAGAATCGGGAATCAGAGAGGGCGCATATATACCATCTATAGACTGGGGAAAAGCAGAAAAGCATATATATCAGGTTTTTCCGCAGGTCACATGGCTTAAACTGGCATACGAGGGAAGAAAAGTTTTTCTTGATATTTCAGAAGGAAGTTATCGGGAACCGGGAGAGCTCGGAGAAGTCGCAGATGAAAAATTTTACAGCAACATCGTTGCGTCAAGTTCCGGATATATACAGAGCATCACCTCCTATAGGGGACTTTGCCTGGCCGAAGAAGGAGACTATGTTGAAAAAGGTCAGGTGCTCATATGCGGCATGGTACCCATAGAGCCGACGGTGTATGGAGAAGATGTTCCCGACGAATATATGGTGAGAGCAAAGGGAGAGGTATGGGCAAATGTGCCATACAGGCTTACCTTTAATCAGGAAAGATACACGGAAGATAAGCGCAATGAAGGGGAAAAACTGGTTGCCTGTATTAGAGAGCGGACTGAAAAGGAAGTAAAAGAGAAAGTTAACAGCAGCATACGACTTTGGGCTGCGGAAAATTTGCCTGAAAATGCCCAAATTCTAAACAAAAATTTGAATTTTTGTTATAAAGGAAATATAATAGAAATAGGTGTGACCCTTGAGGTCAGACAACAAATAGGAGAGGAACAGGAGATTTTAGTTGGATAGAAAACTGCAGATAGCTGAGGAAGTTGACAGAATAGAACTTTTTGGAAATTTTGACTCCAACCTGGATTTGATCAGAGAAGCTACGGGAGTGGAAATATTTCAGAGAGATGATAATCTGATTCTCAAAGCTCCGGAGTCGGTGCAATCTGAAGAATCACTGAGCGCATTGAATCTGGCACAGAGCATCGTTGAAGAATTTATGAATATCCTGGCTTCGGGAGAGAGCCTGGGAAAACAGAAGGCTGCTTATGTAATAGGACTCAAAAAAGAAGGACTTTCATACAAAGAAAGCAACATCGCAAAAGATATAATATGCTTTACTCACAAAGGGAAACCGCTTAAACCAAAGACCCTGGGGCAGAAGCAGTACGTGGAGAGCATACGGGGAAATGATATTGTTTTCGGCATAGGTCCGGCAGGAACAGGAAAAACATATATAGCCGTTGCCATGGCCGTAAACGCCTTTAAAAATAAAGAGGTTCAGAAAATCATCCTGGCAAGACCGGCAGTAGAGGCCGGAGAACGTCTGGGTTTTTTGCCGGGGGATCTTCAGGACAAGGTCGATCCTTATCTGAGACCTCTGTACGATGCGCTGTATGATGTGCTGGGAAGGGATGCCGCCCTCAGACTCAAGGAGAAAGAGGCCATAGAGGTTGTTCCTTTAGCCTATATGCGAGGAAGAACACTGGACAATTCTTTTATTATTCTGGATGAAGCACAGAATACCACAAGAGAGCAAATGAAGATGTTTCTTACACGAATGGGTTTTGGATCCAAGGTCGTAGTGACAGGAGATGTAACGCAGATTGACTTGCCAAAAGGCAAAAAATCAGGTCTGGTTGAAGCTGCCAGAGTTTTGAGAAACATCAAAGGAATAGAGTTTTGCTACCTGAAAGATGCTGATGTGGTGCGCCATGAGCTGGTTAAACGCATAATAAATGCATACGACCGCTACTACAAAAAGTATCCGGAAGAGCTGCAGGAATAACAGGAGATACAAGATGAACATATATCTTGAAGAAGGACAGGCACTGGAAAAGGAACTGGAGGATAAGATGATGAAAGCCGCAGATTTTCTTCTGAAAAAGGAAAATGTGGATTCAGACAGAGCAGAAATAAGCCTTACCTTCGTTACAAAGGAAGAAATAAAAGAACTCAACAGTATGTACCGCGGCATTGATAATGATACCGATGTGCTTTCTTTTCCTCAGTTTGAGGATATGAGCATGCTGCCTGAAGAAGGCGAGATATGTCTGGGAGATGTGGTAATATGCCCGGAAAAAGCCCGCCTTCAGGCTGAAGAATACGGACACAGCCAGATGAGAGAAATGGTATATCTGTTCGTACACAGCATATTGCATCTTTTAGGATATGACCACATGGAAGCTGATGAGAAAGCTGTCATGAGACAGAAAGAAGAAGAAGCCATGAAAGAGATTGATTTAGGGAGGTAGATTATGAAGTACAGGGAACTTTACCTGAAGGCATGTGAGATGCTGCCAAGAGCGTACGCTCCGTTTTCACAGTTTAAAGTAGGTGCAGCACTGCTGTCACGCGACGGAGATGTGTTTACAGGCGTGAATGTTGAAAATTCATCCTTCGGTGCAACCATATGTGCTGAAAGGACAGCCTTCGTAAAGGCCATATCAGAAGGATGCCTCGAATTTGAGGCTATAGCCATAGTATCAAGCGAAGGTGAGGCATGGCCGTGCGGAATATGCCGCCAGTTTATGAAGGAGTTCTGTGATGATGATTTTAAAATTATCACAGGAGATGATGTGGATTCTCTCAAAGTATATACCATGGACGAAATACTGCCGGAGGGATTCAGGCTATGAGAACAGGTTTTGTAGGTATAGTCGGGCGTCCCAATGTTGGAAAATCCACTCTTATGAATTCGATTCTGGGTGAAAAGGTGGCCATTACCGCAGACAAGCCCCAGACAACAAGAAACACCATCAGAGGTATATATACAAGGCTTGATGAGAATGACGGCGTGCAGATGGTATTTATTGACACTCCGGGAATCCATAAACCGCACAGCAAGCTGGGCAGCTATATGACTGAGTCAGCCATAGGTACATTTAAAGAGGTGGACGTGATTCTTTTCCTGGTGGATAGCGCCATGGACAAAGGGCCGGGAGACCGGTACATCATCGACATGCTTCAGAAAGTTGAAACACCCAAGATTGCGGTAATAAACAAGATAGATAAGATGGATCCGGAGGTCTTCAGACAGATATACGAAAGCTACGAAGCACTGGGGACCTTTGATGCCGTATGCGGAACATCGGCGCTTGAAGGCAGAAATGTTGAAAGTCTTATAAAAACCATAGAGGATTTTCTGGAAGACGGTCCTATGTACTTTCCTGCAGACATGATTACTGACCATCCCGAAAGGTTCATCGTAAGCGAGATAATCCGCGAAAAGATACTTCACTACCTTAACGACGAGGTTCCTCACGGGGTTGCCGTTGAAATTGAAAGCTACAGAGAGGAAGAAGACATCACACGCATAGGGGCTGTTATTTACTGCGAGAAAAAATCTCACAAAGGAATAATAATAGGCAGCGGAGGCAAGAAACTTAAAGGCATAGGTAAAAGCGCCAGACTTGAAATAGAAGGGTTGCTGGGCTGCAAGGTATTTCTGGAACTATGGGTGAAAGTGAAGGAAAACTGGCGTGATTCCGACTTTGCTCTGTCAAATTTCGGATACAGGGACTGAAAAATGATAACAGATACAGAAGGCATTGTATTAAGGCAGACAAAAGCTTCCGGCGGGCGACGGATGATATCGCTCTTTTCAAAAAAATTCGGAAAGATAAGCGTGGGGACCAATCTTAACGAAGGAGGGCGCAACAAAACAGCCCTGGCCATACGCGCATTCACCTACGGCAGATATGAACTGTTCAAGGGAAGGGACAGCTACAACCTCAACAGCGGGCAGGTATTAAAAAGTTACTATTCGCTGGGAGAAAATCTGGATAAGTATATGGCAGCTTCTTATGTTCTTGAGCTCACAGACAGACTTTTACCGGAAGAAGTACCGCAGCCGCGCATTTTTAATGTACTGACCGAATGTCTGGATGCTTTGGAAAAGAGAGAAAAAAAACATAAGACTCTGGTGACGGCATATATGGTGAAACTTATGGATCTAATGGGCACCATGCCGATGCTGGAAAACTGTGTGTGCTGCGGAGACGGGGCAGGTAGTGTTGCAGACGGCGGCAAGGCGCTATTCAGCATAAAAGAGGGAGGCCTCTTATGACGAAAGTGTTCAAAAGAGCTTGAAGCGGAAGATGAAGAAGCATTGATTTACAGTATAGACTTTGGTATAATAGATATATTAAAATATTTTCAGAAAATGCCCATGGCAACCTTCGAAAAAATAGCTTTGGATGACGGATTGCAGGAGACTCTGCAGAAAATATTAAAAGAATACATATCCTATCATATGGATATAAGGGAACTGAAAAGCGAAAGCTTTTTCTAAACTTTAAAAGGAGTAACAGGAGGTACAAGATGGAAATCACATTAGAAAAGATCGAACTGGTTAAAGACAGAACAGGCGTATCATATAAAGAAGCCAAGGAAGCGCTTGAAGCAGCAGACGGTAGCGTAGTTGATGCTATCATAGCCATTGAAGAAACGGTAAACCTCAAATCGGGAAGCAAGGCCGGCGAACTGGCGGACGAGACAGTGGCCAAGGTCAAGGAACTGGTAAAGAAGGGAAATGTCACTAAAATTTCTGTAAAAAAAGGCGGGGAGACTATTGTAAATATTCCTGTAAATGTAGGTATTGTGGGAACGATAGTGGCTCCATGGGGTGTTCTGGCAGCAGCAGTAGCCTCCTTTGGATTCAAATGTAAGATAGAACTTACAAAAGATGACGGAAGTGTAGTTGACATAAGCACAAAAGCAGAAAATCTGGCTAATGATGTCAAAGAAAAGGGTTCCATAGTTGTCGATGAAGTTGTTGCTAAAGGAACAGCTGTATACGAGGATGTCAAAGAAAAAGCTCCCGGAGTGGTTAACGACATCAAAGAAAAAAGCAGTGATGCCTATAACAGTGTTGTAAACAAAGCTTCCGACGTCTGGAACGGAATAAAAGAAAAGAAAGAGACAGCCTGCGACAAGGCTGAAGATGCGTTTGACGCAGCAGAAGAGAAAGTTGAAGATATCATAGAAGAAATAAAAAGCGAAATAGAAAAAGAAGATTAAGAATAAAAAAACAGTAGATAGGCAGGTTTTATCAGAGATGAAAAAAGACGTAACAATGGAAAAGATAGTGGCTCTTGCTAAAAACAGAGGATTTATTTTCCCGGGATCCGAAATATATGGCGGACTGGCCAATACATGGGATTACGGCCCTCTGGGAGTGGAGTTCAAGAATAATGTCAAGAAGGCATGGTGGAGAAAGTTTGTTCAGGAATCCAAATACAATGTGGGTCTGGATGCAGCTATTTTGATGAATCCAAAAACATGGGTGGCATCCGGTCACGTAGGCGGTTTCTCCGATCCGCTGATTGACTGCAAGGGCTGCAAAGCCAGATTCAGAGCTGATAAGCTTATCGAAGAGTACATGCACGACAACAATATAGAAGGAGTTGTAGTTGACGGCTGGTCCAATGAAAAACTGGAAGAGTACATCAGAGAAAAAGAAATAAAATGCCCTGAGTGCGGAAAGTCTGATTTTACAGGAATACGTCAGTTCAATCTGATGTTCAAGACTTTCCAGGGAGTAACAGAAGACTCCAAGTCAGAAATATACCTCAGACCTGAAACAGCCCAGGGTATATTCGTAAATTTCAGAAATGTTCAGAGAACAGCCAGAAAGAAAGTTCCTTTTGGAATAGCACAGATAGGAAAGTCATTCAGAAATGAAATAACACCGGGAAACTTTACGTTCAGAACCAGAGAGTTTGAACAGATGGAACTGGAATTCTTCTGCAAACCGGGAACTGACCTGGAGTGGTTTGCTTACTGGAAGGATTATTGTGTAAACTTCCTGAAGAGCCTCAACATGAATATGGAGAACATAAGGATGCGTGACCACGAAAAAGAAGAACTGTCTCACTACAGCAATGCAACTACAGATATCGAATATCTCTTCCCGTTTGGATGGGGAGAACTGTGGGGTATTGCCGACAGGACTAATTTCGACCTTACTCAGCACATAAACACTTCAGGACAGGATCTGAGCTATGTTGATTCAGAAAACGGCGAAAAATATGTGCCGTTTGTAATTGAACCGTCACTTGGCGCCGATCGTGTGGCTCTGGCATTCCTTGTAGATGCTTATAACGAAGAAACCCTGACTGACGGAAACGGAAAAGAGGATACGAGAGTAGTTCTTAAATTCCATCCGGCACTGGCTCCGTTCAAAGCAGCAGTTCTGCCGTTGGCAAAGAAGCTTGCGCCTGTTGCCGAGCCTATCCATGAGGAACTTTCAAAGTATTTCATGGTTGACTACGATGCTTCGGGATCCATAGGCAAGAGATACAGAAGAGAGGACGAAATAGGAACACCTTTCTGCATCTGCGTTGACTTTGACACCGAAACAGACGGATGCGTCACCATAAGAGACAGGGACACTATGGAGCAGGTAAGAATACCTGTCGGAGATGTACGTAAATACATCGAAGAAAGACTGGAATTCTGATAACCTTTAAAATCGCAACGATCATGATTTGTCGTTGATTGACGGAAAGGACGGATTATGAGCGAGTTTCTCTATTCCTTTAACGAAGGAAGCCGAAACATGAAGGGACTTTTGGGGGAGAAAGGTGCAAACCTGGCAGAGATGACTGCCATGGGCCTTCCGGTACCCTTTGGTTTTGTTGTAACAACTGAAGCCTGCCGTAAGTTTTTCAGGGACGGAAATACCATAGTGGAATCTGTCATGGAGCAGCTTCATGAAAAAATACAGGAGCTGGAAGAAGTTACAGGTAAGAAATTTGGCAGCGGGGAAAACCCGCTGCTTGTTTCAGTGCGTACAAGCTCAGTGGTTAATATACCTACCATGGCTGATACTGTTCTAAATCTGGGACTCAACGATAAAACCGTATCGGGTCTGGCAAAGCTTGGTGGAAGCAATGAATTCGCGCTGGACAGCTACAGTAGATTCATACGGATGTATGGCAGTGTCGTAAAAAAGATACCTCAGGCCGTTTTTGTATCCACATATGAGAAACTCAAAAGCAAGGAAAGCCTTAAAACCCAATATTCAGAAGAAGAACTTCTGTATCGTACGGTGGAAGAATATAAAAAAATAATTCTCAGAAAGACCGGAAAACCTTTCCCGCAGGAACCTTATTTGCAGCTGAAGGAAGTTATCAGTGCGATGCTGGGATACTGGAATTCTTATGCAACCATGACATACCGGGAATTTCACGAGATTTCCCGGGATATAGGAGTCGCCCTTGTGGTACAGGCCATGGTTTTCGGAAACCTTGACGATGATTCATGCATAGGAACCGTTTTTACCAGGGATCCAAGGACAGGTCTGAAGGGAACCTGCGGAAGATTCATAGTCAAAGCCCAGGGAGGAGATCTTCCCTTTGCAGACTCGGTAGTGCGCAGCATAGAAGAAATGGAAGATTTTTTTCCTGATGTGTACAGGCAGTTCATAAAGATTGCGGCTCTGCTGGAGAAGCATTATCGTGATATGCAGGAGATAGAATTTACAGTGGAAAGCGGCAAGCTGTATATGCTGCAGACAAAAAAAGGCCGCAGAAGCCCTGAAGCTGCCATAAAGATTGCAGTGGAACTGGTAGAGGAGAAGATAGTTGACCGAAAGACAGCGGTAGCCGGAATAAAATCGGCAGACGTGGATAAACTCATCGTCGATGCTTTTCACATGGAAGCAAAGATGCGGTCGGAGGTGGCAGATAATTTCCGGACGATTATGACCTGGGTGGATGAATTCAGAGTAATGGGAGTCAGAGCAAACATTGATACACCTGAAGATGCCGGACTGGCACTGCAGATGGGCGCCGACGGAATAGGTCTGTGCCGCAGTGAACATATGTTTTTTGGGGAAGAAAGAATATATGATTTCATCAGACTGATAATGGCTGAAAGCGACAGAGAACGCAGTCGCGCGCTGGAGGTCCTCAGGCCGTATCAGACTGAAGACTTCAGGAAGATATTTCTGATAATGGAGGATCGTCCTGTAACCATCAGGTTGCTGGATCCGTCTCTACATAAATTCATGCCTAAGAGTGAAGAAGAAATACGGCAGCTGGCAGGCAAGCTTCATATGTCTGAAAAAAAACTGGCAGCAAAGATAAAAGTAATGCACGAAGAAAATCCGCTGATGGGTAAGCGGGGAGCTCGTCTTGCTGTTTCGTATCCGGATATTGCAAGAATGCAGACTGAAGCCATAATTACTGCTGCTATCGAAGCAGGAAGAGAAATGGATGGTATGCCGGATGTGTCGGTGATGATTCCGTTTGTCAGCACGGCCAGAGAATTTTCTAAGGTAAGGAGCATCGTTGATGAGGCAGCAGCAGCCTGCTTTGAAAAGATGGGAGAGACTCTTGACTATTCGGTGGGAACTATGATTGAAACTCCCAGAGCGGCGCTGATGTCGGATAAAATAGCAGAGAGAGCAGATTTCTTTTCCTTTGGAACAAACGATCTTACCGAGCTGGTATATGGTCTTTCACGGTCAGATACAGAAAATCTGGTAGAAGATTATGTCAAGAAGGATTTGCTGGATCGAAATCCTTTTTATTCTCTTGATCAGAGAGGTGTTGGCAAGCTTATTTCCATGGCGGCATCCGACGGACGCAAGGCGAGACCTAAACTCAAAATGGGTCTGTGCGGAGACCATGGAGGAGATGCCGAGACAATAAAGTTCTGCAGAGACATAGAATTGAATTTTGTGTCATGCTCAACTTTAAGAATTCCCGGTGCAAGGCTGGCTGCAGCACAGGCAGCCATAGATGCATCGGTAAAAAACGATTAGAGGAGAAAGCAGATGATTTCGCTTTGGGGGACAACAGCAGGTAACCTGCTTATGACATTTATTATATCAATGGTACCTGTAATAGAACTCAGGGGAGCAATACCGCTGGGGGTTTATAACGGGCTTGATGTATGGACGGCGCTGGTCGTAGCCATAATCGGTAACCTTGTACCGGTACCGTTTATAATTATATTTATCAGGAAAATATTTAAATGGATGCAGGAAAAAAGCGAGAAGCTTGCAGTCCTTGTCCGGAAATTTGAGGAAAAAGCAGACAAAAAGAAGGAGCAGGTTCTCAAATATGAATTCTGGGGACTTATGGTTCTCGTTGCGGTGCCGCTACCAGGAACGGGCGCGTGGACCGGAGCTCTGGTGGCTGCCATGCTGGACATGCAGCTTAAGCGTGCCATGCCTGCCATTACTGTAGGAGTAATTGTTGCAGGTATAATTGTGACCACGGCCACATATGGGGTACAGTTACTATAAACTTATGTCACCGGAAATAAACAATGCCAGTGATATAAGCGCCATAAGAATTAATATGACAAAAGCCACGCGGTCGACTGTGGCAGGAAAGATCTTTTCTCCCAGCTCACGGCGTGCCTTTATATACAGAAAAGTCCCCGGTGCATATAGCAGGGCAGATATGAGAAGGTTGGTCAGACTTCCGGCATAAAGCATCCATATTCCGTATAGGGATCCGGCAATGGTATAGAGCCATATAAGAAAACGTCTGAACTTTCCCGAATCTTCCATGCCTTCACCGGCTGTTGTTATTTTCAGACAATAAAAAGCCGAAAGCGCATACGGGACCATAATGGCACTTGTGGATAGCGTATAGCACAGCTGATAGGTTGCGCTGTTAAAATAAATTATAATAAGAAAAAGCTGGGTGACTACCGTGGTGATGATAACTCCTCCCACGGGAGCACCTTTTTTGTTTTGTCTGGTAAAGCTTTCGGGGAAGCATTGCTGCAAAGCGGGGGCGTATATGCTGTCCACACATAAAATAGTGTAGGTAAAAAGAGCACCGCCTACGGATATAATTACACCGATATTGACAAGAGCAGCACCCCATGGGCCGACAACATATTCCAGAACACCTGCCATAGGGGGATTGCCCAGAGAGGCCAGCTGCTCTGTAGTCATTACTCCCATGCTGAGTATAGAAATAAGGACGTAGAGAACAAAGAGAAACAGAAATGAAAGGACGGTCGCCTTTCCGGCTGTAGCGGTGCTTTTTGCTCTGCCTGATATGACGACTGCACCTTCTATGCCGATAAATACCCAGACCGTAGTGTAAACTGTGGATTTTATCTGCGCCATTAGAGGCAGGCTGCCGGCGCCGCCTGTCATATTAGAGGTAAATATATCCCAGTCGAAAGCCCCTGCCAGAATGATGGCTGCAATCATTACGCCTATTGGAATTACCTTGGCGATTACCACTACTGTATTTATAGCAATGGCTTCATTGACACCCCTGAGGACGAGAACTCCGAACAGCCACACCATTACTGAGCCGAGAATTACTGATATACCGTTGGAACCGCTTCCGAAAACGGGGAAAAAATTGCCAAGTGATGCAAAAAAGAGAGTTATGAAAGAAATATTGCCCAGGAGAGCGCTGAGCCAGAAGCCCCAGGCTGAGTTAAATCCTATATACTCTCCGAAACCGTATTTTGCATAACTGTACAGACCGCTGGTGAGTTCAGGCTTTACAACGCTTAGCCTGAAAAAACAGAGAGTCAGTGTAAACATGCCGACGCCGCTGATTGCCCACCCTATGAGAACTGCCAGAGGATAGGCACCTCCTGCTGCAAAATCTCCGGAAAGGCTGAAAGCACCGCTGGCCAGAGTCGCTCCGATGGCAAACATGGTAATTTTGCCGAGGCCCAGACCTTCTCCTTTTTCACTCATAAAATACCTCCAAGATGTACATAAAAAATAAGAGAGCATGTAACCATGCTCTCTATATTATCAGCAGATTTCCGTAAAAACATACGCAACAGGTAACTGTTTATGCGGCTGCATCTTCTTTTTTGGCTTTCTTTTTGAGTCGAACTTCCGGTTCTCTCGGTGATTTGAAGAGAGGAACGAATTTGTCCCAGCCTGTAAAGGTGAGAATGATAAGTGATATAACTGCTATGTAAGCCATAAAGTTGTATTTGAGGAAATCTGTAGGAGCTATATCTACCAGAGGATATACTCCGGCAGCGATACCTACATAGAATGCAAGGTATACATGCCATGGAATAAGCTGTGATCCGAATACTCCCATTGCGTCTCCGAAGGTGGCGTTTCTCAGTTTGAGCCTGTACATGGCTTCTTCGCTGCCTTCTACGTTTTCTTCGGTGATTTCCTTGATAACAGGACCTATGGTTACAATCTGAGCCATTTCATCGGCAAGAGCCGCATTTCCGGCCAGACATAAAATGGCGTTCCATGTCATCAGGTGGCGAACCTTTCCGGAGCAGCGTACAACGAACTTGGCGAGAGGCTCGAAAGCTTTCATCTGCTGCATGATTCCTCCGAAAGCGGCAACCCACATCATCATTACAACAACCCAGCTTCCGGCATCTGCAAAGCCTGCGTTACATTCCTCCAGGAAGCTCATAAGACTGCCTGTAGTTCCTGCAAATTGTCCCAGAATGTATGCAGATATAAGACCGGAACCTATACATACAAATGTATTTAAACCACATATAGCAAGAGCGATTACCAGAACAAGAGGAACAACCATATAAAGAGGAACTCCTGTAGCAATCTGATTCAGAAGTGGAATAGCTGCAGGGCGCTTTTCTTCAAGAACATCCCATACGCTTTCAGGAATCTGAGATACTACTGCGGAGCCGTCAACGGCGTCGCCTGTCAGGTGCATAGCGCCTGCTGCAATAACGAAGCATACTGCTGCAAGGATCAGACAGCATATTGACCACACACCCTGATATCTGATTCTGTCAACAACCTGAACTCCCTGAATACCGGAAGATACGATGGTTGTATCAGAGATAAGACCTATATTGTCTCCAAAGCATGCTCCGCCGGCGATAGCGCAGGCAGTAAGGATAGGATCTCCACCTACGATGTGGCTCAGCCACATAAATATAGGCGCACATGCTGCGAAGGTACCCCATGATGTTCCTGTTGCCACAGACAGGATGGCGGTACATAAGAGACCGACTACGGCAACCGTCTTTGCGGTTACACCCAGTGAAAGTGCAATATTTACTACTGCAGCTCCTACTCCGGAACTCATGAACACGCTGGCCATCGCATATGCGAACATGAGGATGAAAAGAGCCACGAGAATATTGCTTACACTTTTCATTGCTGCATCCAGACATTGCTGGAATTTGAGTTTTTCCACCAGACGGGCGATGATTACTGCGTAGATGGCTGCAATAGGAGCAGCGGTAAGCGCATCAATCTTTGCAATCATCAGACCTGCCAGAAGGAAAACAGGTGTGAATTTTAAAAATCCTTTTAAAAATGACTTCATAATGTCCTCCTACAATTTATTACATTATTTATATCAAGCAAGGGTTGTGCCAATATGAATCGGCTGATTTTAGCGGTTTTTTAGCAGTTATGATTCAAAAACGGGATGACATGCCATAATCTGATTCAAAAATAAATCAAAGGTTGACATATTATGGTATATCAGGCTAAAATGTATATATACTTAAAATAGCGAAAAAATTTACATGAACGAGAAATCAAGAGGAGCATAAATGAAGTATTTTGGTATAGACAGGGTAAAGGAGCCGGTTGGAACGATTCCTTCAACAGCTTGGAGGCTTGATAATTCCCGCATGGTGGGAAGAGGCGAATTCAGAGTACGACTGAAAGTAATAAAACTGGAAGGCGATAATTTCAACCAGATATGCAGCGCCAGCGATTATAATGAACAAAAGGTAAAAGAGAAACTTCTGACCATAGTCAGCAAAAGAGGAAAACTTCAGAATCCATACACGGAAAGCAGCGGGATCGTATGCGGCACTATAGAGGAAATCGGCAGTGAATGCAGCTTGCAGGGATTTAAAGTAGGAGATGAAATTATAAGCCTGACTTCGATTTCGGGAATACCTGTATATATTGATTCAATAAAAAAGGTTGATTACGACTACGGTGAAATATGGTGTGATGGCTACGCCATAATGTTCGAAGCAGCACAGATAGCACACAGGCCGGACAACGTTGATATCAGGCCGCTCATGTGTGCTCTTGACGAAGAAGGAAGCCTTCTGGACGTAAAAGATGTGCTTTCTGAAAAAAAGCCTTCTAATGTTGCCATAGTGGGAAGCAATCTGGTGGAGATGATTCTCTATTCCCAGATGGTGAATGACTACGACGAAGGCAATGTACGGCTTATTGCAGTGGCAGACAGGAATATAGGTTCATATATAAAGGAAAATGAATTTATGAAAGCCTTTAAAGGCCTCGTTGAGAGAGTATATTATGTTGATATGGCCAGGCCTGTGGAAAGCTTCGAAGCAATCTGTCAGGAAGAACCGGTTTCGTCAATGGATGCCATTATAAATCTTGAAGATATTCAGGGAGCCGAAAGCATAGCAGCAATGCTGGTAAAGGATAAAGGATTCCTCTTTCACACCGGAGTAAAAAGAAACTATTTTCAGAGTCTGCTGGCCATTGACTGTCTGGGAAAAGAAGTCGTAAACTATGCTCTTGACGGATATGCTCAGGGTGTTTACGATTTCGCCATAGAACTTATAAAGAAAACAGAAGACCGCTTGAAAATAATTGATGATGTTCTTACCCACAGGCCAAAAAAAAGGCTTAAAGAGAGGGCTATGAGGAATATCAGCAAAGGGCTGGAGGTTCACCGGATAGATGATTTTATATTTATGAGCCCCGTAACAGCTGAACTGGTTGATACGGCTCTTAACGTTGCAAAATACGATTGCAATGTTATAATTCAGGGAGAAACCGGAGTAGGAAAAGAGAAGATCCTCAACATACTTCACCAGAACAGCCCGCGAAAAAGCAAGCCATGCATCAAGATAAATTGCGCGACAATACAGGAAAATCTGGCTGAATCCGAGTTCTTCGGATATGAAAAAGGCTCTTTTACAGGAGCCAGAGACCAGGGTAAGGCAGGATACTTTGAACTGGCTAATAACGGGACACTGTTTCTGGACGAAATAGGAAGCCTGCCCCTGGCCATGCAGTCAAAGCTTCTGCGTGTGCTGCAGGAAAATTCATATTACCGTGTAGGAGGCACAGAGCAGAAGAATGTAAACGTGAGAGTCATATGTGCAAACAATGTGCCTCTTAAAACTCTGGTTGACAGAGGCGAGTTCAGGGAAGACCTCTACTACAGACTCAATATATGCATGATTGATGTTCCGCCTCTTCGCAGGCGAAAAGAGGATGTAATCTGTCTTGCAGATGCGTTCATCAAGGAATACAGCCGTAAATACGGCATTGAAAAAAGCTTTACCATCGGGGCATTGCAGAGACTTGAAGAGTATCACTGGCCGGGTAATGTAAGAGAACTTGAAAACACGGTCCACAGGCTTTATATAAGCGAAAAGGAAGACCTTATCGATGAGGGAGCGGTAGACAGCCTTCTTAACGATAGTATATACGACAATGTTGTCATAGACATAAGAAAACAGTTCCAGAGCCGAGAGACCATTGATTTTTCGGCGGTAATAGAAGAACAGGAAAAAAAGCTCATAGCTTATGCCCTTAAAAAGGAAAAGACTACAAGAAAAGCCGCAGACTTTCTGAATCTGCCTCAGGCAACGTTAGCGCGCAAAAAAGTTAAATACGGGTTGTAAAAATTGCAATAACAAAATGAAAAGCAGAGCGGTAAGCTCTGCTTTTGCACTATGTTTTATTGTGATGTGTGTGTTGAGGAACTTATTATAAGAATAGGTATGCAATTAAGGCATCATCTTTGTCTGGTAAGTAAAGTCCTTGCCGACTTCCTTCATTGTTTCAAGACCTGCGATGATGGTTGCTTTGATTTCGTCCTCTGTGAAATCAACTTTTTCTCTTTCAGCGAAAGCTCTCATTGAAGTAGCGAGTACTTCCTCAGTAATATTGTCTGTTTCCATTGCGTTGACATTAACTTCTGTTACGGCTTCGTTGAAAGCTTTGTCTAATAATTCTTTCTTACTCATTTTGCTACCTCCTGATATTATGATATATATCTTTAAGCTAATACATCTTTTACGCCTATGTATTATGCAAATGACGTGCCAAAAAATTCTAAAAGGTCAAAAGCGGCTTATTTCAAACGTTTTTGACCTTTTTTAACGAAGCTTTCTAGTAAATATGATTCAAAAATGGAATAAAAATTCTGAAATTTTGATTCATTTTGTAATCAAACAAAAAGGACAGTCCGGTTAATCGTTGTAGAGCTCGACGTTTTCTTCTCCATCAATTTCCATAACATGGACTGCTACAGTCTCACTTTTTGATGTCGGAACGTTTTTGCCCACATAGTCGGCACGTATGGGAAGCTCGCGATGCCCTCTGTCGATGAGAACAGCCAGCTGGATAGTTGCAGCCCTGCCATATTTTGAGGCAGCATCAAGAGCCGCTCTTGCGGTTCTTCCGGTATATAATACATCATCAACCAGAATAACGTCTTTTCCGTTTATATCAAAAGGAATATCGCTGCCGGAAATAACAGGATCAGGGCATATTTCGCTGAGATCGTCACGGTAAAGGGTGATGTCAAGATCACCTACAGGCACTTCCCTGCCTTCAATGGTTCTTATATTTCCGGCAAGAACTTTTGCAAGAGGCACACCTCTGCGTCTGATGCCCAGAAAGACTATGTTGTCCGCTCCCTGGTTTTTTTCCAGAATCTGATGAGAAATCCTTTTGAGAGCTCTGGTCATTTCTTCTGATGTCATAAGAGTTGCTTTTAATTCCATTTTGAACTCCTTTGATTTAACGGACCCATAAGGCTTACAGCTTATATGTCTGGAACTTGTCGTTTTCTTCGTTTACATCTTCCTTAAATTCGTATTCATTACCCGGAAGGACTGCATTGGCAATTATTCCTACGATGGACGCAATAGCAAGGCCGGAAAGGGTAAAGGATGCTCCCAGTACATGGAAAGTGATTCCGCCCAGTGAGTTGAAGCCCAAGGCGCATACAAGAATCAGCGCAGCTATTATTGTGTTTCTGCTGCGTGTGAAGTCGACATGGTTTTCTACGACGTTTCTGATACCAATGGCAGAAATCATTCCGTAAAGTATAAAAGAGATTCCCCCGATGGTGGCAGCCGGAATACATTCTATAACAAAAGCAACTTTTGGAATGCATGCAAGAGCGATGGCGAAAACAGCAGCAATTCTCATTACCTTAGGGTCGTAAACCTTGGTCAGAGCCAGAACTCCTGTATTTTCGCCGTAGGTTGTATTGGCAGGTGCGCCGAAAGCCGAAGCCAGGCATGTGGCCAGACCGTCACCAAGAAGCGTTCTGTGAAGTCCCGGGTTTGCAATGTAGTTTTTTCCGGTGGTTGCACCGATGGCGGAAATATCACCTATATGCTCCATCATGGTTGCCAGAGCAATAGGCATTATGGTGATTATTGCGCTTAAATCAAATTTCATAAGCATGAATTCAGGAAGACCGAGAATCGGTTCATTGCTGATTCCGGTAAAGTCAACTTCGCCCATGAAAATAGCGACGATGTAGGAAACCGCAACACCGATGAGAATAGGGACAATTTTGGCCATACCTTTGCCCCATATATTGAATACTATTACTGTCACCAGAGCTACAAGAGCAATAAACCAGTTGGTGGCACAGTTATTGATGGCTGAAGGAGCCAGTATAAGGCCTATGGAAATAATGATAGGTCCGGTTACTACCGGTGGGAAAAAGCGCATTACTTTCTTTGCTCCGAAGCCTTTGATCAGTGCGGACATTACAAGATAAACAAGTCCTGCACAGAAAACACCGCCACAAGCATATGGAAGCATCTCAACATTGGGAGAGCCGTCCTTGAGAAGAGGTGCCACTGCGGCGTATCCTCCGAGAAAGGCAAAGGAAGAGCCAAGGAATGCAGGCACCTGACCCTTGGTGATCAGATGGAACAGCAGGGTTCCAAGGCCTGCCATAAGTAGGGTGGTGGCAATGGGAAGTCCGGTAAGAATAGGAACCAGCACTGTTGCACCAAACATGGCAAAAGTATGCTGAAGTCCGAGAATGATGGTTTTTCCTGTGCCAAGAGTACGCACATCGGTAATTGGGTCGTGGTTGTTCATTTGAATTTCCTCCTTGAAGTAGTTGAAGGAACATCTCCGGTTCTGGGTGAAAGTCATTGAAAATTCGGCAGACATAAAAAACAGTCCTGCCGACAGACAAGACTTTACCATACAAAACTCATATTACAATCTTGCCGGTCTCTCTGTACCGATTTAAAGATGTTCTTTTCGCAAAAATTATATAACCAGTGTGGATTTTTGTCAATATTAAATGTATAATAATAAAGACACAACAGTTTCAGGAGGAGAGATTTAATGGCTGATCTAGTCTTGTATTTGGGAATTACCGCCATAGGTTATTTTCTGGGAAGCCGCATCAGGGACAAAAAAGAAAAGCTGGGATGGACAGGTGCCGTGCAGAACGTTGCAATAACCGCTCTGGTTTTGCTTATGGGTGCACGAATGGGAGCTAACAGAGAGGTAACAGACAATCTGAGGACTATAGGTATAACGGCATTCTTTATGACCGTTGCAATAATGGTCTGCTCCATTGGAGCCATTTTTATTGTAAGAAAGCTTCTGGGAATAGACCGGTATGGCAGACTTGTGTGCTCCCGGCCACAAGAGAAAGATTCAGACGAAAATATCAGCATGGCTGTCCATGAGAGCCTTCACCAGATAGAAGAAGATGAAAAGAAGCAGGGCGTAAATACTATGACTGTAATTATTCTTGTGTCTGTCATAATAGGAATGCTGGCAGGCTATTTTGTCGTGCGCAGAGTGTTTGATTCAAATATGGATACTTTTGATTATATAGCCGCCCTGGGGATCAAAATAGGGCTGTGTCTGCTGCTGGTGTTTGTAGGTATAGATCTGGGAATAGAAGGAACTGTTGTAAAAAATTTCAAAGCAGTAGGGCTGAGAATTCTTGCCATACCTGCAGCTGTGGCTATAGGAACTCTTTTAGCATCTTTTGTCATGTCATTTTTCACGGAACTTACAACTAGAGAGGCAATGGCTGTGGGTGCAGGCTTCGGATGGTACAGCCTTGCACCGGGCATCATTATGGAAGCCGGACATATGACTGCAAGTGCCGTATGCTTTCTGCATAATGTGATGAGGGAACTCTTTGCCATACTTTTCATACCTGCAGTAGCGAAAAATATCGGGTATGTGGAAACTGTGGGAATGCCGGGATCCGCCGCAATGGATGTATGTCTGCCTATAGTGGAGAAAGCGACGAGAAGCGACATAGCGGTATATTCATTTATTTCGGGTGCTGTTTTAAGTACGCTGGTACCTATTCTGGTGCCGGTTATAATCGGATAAACAGGGAAAGGATAAGAAAGGATAATTATGGCTTTACTGGCGTTATACTGGGGAATTATGATAGCCTGCTATGCAGTGGCATCAAAACTCAGGGCGAAAGCAGACAGGTTTGCATTCGTCGAGGAATTTCTCAATATTGTAATATATATTCTTGTACTTATAATGGGCCTGCGTATGGGAGCCAACCGGGAAGTCACCTCAAATCTGGATGTTATCGGGCTTCAGGCTGTGGGTGTTACCATATTCGCCGTCGGAGGCAGTATACTGTTTGTGTTTGGAGCGAGAAAACTGCTGGGATTAAACAGGCAGGGAATTCGTAGTGATGTTACAGATGAGGAAAAATCAGGAGGCTGTGGAACACAAGAGGAAGAGTCTGCAGGAGGGATGAAGACCACTCTGATCATTCTGGCCTTTGTGCTTGCAGGAATGCTGCTTGGATATTTTGTGATTCCAGAGATATTTGAAGATACGGATCGTTTTCAGGAGATGTCGGGAGACTGGCTTGTTGCAGGAATATGCCTGCTTCTGGGAACTGTAGGATTCAATCTGGGACTTTCAGGAGGAATATTTGAAAAATTCAAAGGAATGGGCATATCAGTAATAATTATCCCTGTGGCAGCTGTTGCAGGGAGTCTTATATGTGGGACACTTTATTCTTTCCTTTCTCCTATGACAATGCGAGAATGTATAGCAGTAAGCGCCGGATTCGGATGGTATACCATGGCACCAAGTGTAATAACAGAGGCAGGGTTTGCTGTGGCAGGAGCAGTTTCCTTTATGCATAATGTCATAAGGGAGACCTTGGGGATTGTGATAATTCCTCTTGCGGCTAAAAAGATAGGGTATCTTGAAGCGATTTCTATCCCCGGTGTAGCCGCTATGGATGTGTGCCTGCCTATAATAGAAAAGTCTTGCAGAACCGAGACCATAGTCTATTCCATGTGTACCGGCGCACTGATGTGCGTAACCGTGCCCATTGCGGTTCCTCTGGCAATCGGGTGAACAAATTACTTTTAATATGTGCGTAAAGCCTCGCAGTGTATGCGAGGCTTTCTTTATATCTCATCTATACTATTTTTGTCGTCCAGTCTTCAACATTAAGAACTCCGGTAACCCAATCTTCGTAGAATGAGGGTTCATGAGAGACCAGAAGAACAGTGCCCGGATATTCGTTCAGGGCACGTTTAAGTTCTGCTTTGGCATCTACATCCAGATGGTTGGTTGGCTCATCAAGAAGAAGCCAGTTGTGCTCCCTGTTCATAATCATTGCAAGACGTACCTTGGCATTCTCGCCTCCGCTTAGAACCCTCATCTGGCTGGTTATGTGATCGTTGGTGAGACCGCATCTGGCAAGACACAGCCTTACTTCGCGGTTTTCCATTGAGGGAAATTCTGCCCAGAAAGTATCCAGCGCCGTAATGGAAGAGTCTCTGTCAGACTCCTGCTGAAAATAACCCGGTGAAAGATAATCTCCCAGTTCAATAGTTCCGGAAAGAGGCTGAAGTTCACCGAGAATTGTTTTTAGGAGAGTGGTCTTTCCAAGACCGTTGGTTCCGATTACGGCAACTTTTTCCCCGCGCTCAATCTTAAAGGTGACCGGCCGGGTAAGGGGACTGTCGTAGCCTATAACAAGGTCTTTGGCCTGAACAACAAAACGTGATGGTGTTCTGGCCATGAGGAAATTAAATTCAGGCTTGATCTTTTCAGCAGGTCTGTCCAGAATTTCCATTTTATCCAGCTGTTTCTGGCGTGAGTTGGCCATTCCTCTGGTTGCAACGCGGGCTTTGTTTCTGGCTATAAAATCTTCCAGTTTTTCTATTTCTGCCTGCTGCCGCTGATATGCACGGAGTTCCTGCTCTTTCTTGATTTTGTACATGCGCATGAAGTTTTTGTAATCACCTGTATATCTGGTAAGATTACCGCCGTCAAGATTATATATGACATTTACTACAGAGTTAAGAAATTCCGTATCATGGGACACAAGAATAAAAGCATTTTCGTATTCCTGAAGGAATCGGGTCAGCCAGAGAATATGTGGATGATCCAGATAATTGGTAGGTTCATCCAGGATAAGTATGGACGGATTTTCCAAAAGGAGTTTTACCAGCAGCACCTTGGTGCGCTGCCCACCGGAGAGATCAGAAACGTCTTTGTCAAGACCTATATCGCTGAGACCCAGTCCTCCTGCAACTTCCTCTATTTTAGCATCAAGCTGATAAAATCCTGATGTTTCCAGCATCTGCTGGATTTCGCCTGCTTCCTCCATCATATCGTTTAAGGACGATTCATCTGCACAGGCCATATTTTCATACAGCTGCAGCATTTCCTTCTCGAGAGCGTACATGTGGTCAAAAGCGGTTCTGAGGACTTCTCTTATGGTCATTCCCTTTTTCAGTGTACTGTGCTGATCGAGATATCCCACGGTAACATGTCTTGACCATGTGATTTTCCCTTCATCAGGCATAAGCTTACCTGTGATTATATTCAAAAATGTTGATTTGCCTTCGCCGTTGGCCCCGATGAGGCCGATATGCTCACCTTTTAAGAGTCTGAAAGAGGCATCTTCTAATATCTGTCTGGCTCCAAAGCCATGAGTTACTTTTTCTACGGTTAATAAACTCATAAAATCTCCTGAAATATTTATTGTGCCGGCAATGCGGCGCTATGCCACAACATTATATCACATATGATGAGATTAAGCTAATTAAAATCCCGTATTTTAAAATATGCATGTTTGACAGATGATCACTGTCAAACATGCATATTACTTCCGAAAACAAGTGAAGCACAGCTTTCATATGCAAGTGAACCTGTTTCGAAAGCTGCCGTAAAACTCAAAAAACCATTGCGGAAGTCTGCCTTCGGCAAACATCTGCAATGGTTTTATATGCATGTTTCAGTGAGAGTGGTGCCACGGGAATCAGCTGAAATATCTGAAGACACCTCTGACCTTTCCGAGAATCTTTACATCGGTTACAATTATAGGACTCATGGTGGAGTTTTCAGGTTGGAGTCTGATGTGGCCGCTCTCTTTATAGAATCTCTTGACGGTGGCCTCGCTTTCAAAACCGTCAATCATGGCTACGACAATATCACCGTTATCTGCCGTTTCAGTCTGCTGAACAAGAATCAGATCACCGTCCATGATGCCTGCTTCTATCATGCTTTCGCCCTTAACACGGAGCATGTAATTGGTGCCTCTGCCGGCATAGCGTGCAGGAAGGGGAAAGCTGTCTTCGATGTTTTGCTCTGCAAGGATAGGAGTGCCTGCAGCAACACGACCTACTACCGGAACATCAACCACATCATCTCGAAAATCAGATGGTGAAGGGGAAACGGCCGAAGAAAACTCGGGATTGTGCTGTCCCGAAACCGGGTCAACTACCATCAGAGCTCTGGGCTTAGACGGATCCTTTACAAGATAGCCATGCTTCACAAGGTTTTCAATGTCCTTATGAGCCGTGGAGGTGGATTTGATTCCCAGGGCGCTGCATATCTCCCTGACTGTAGGAGGATAGCCCTTTGACTTGATCTCTTCCTTCATGTAGTTGAGAATTTTTTGTTCGCGATCCTTTAGTGCTGCCATAAGTGTTACCTCCTTTGTATTCAGCTACACTATAGCATAAAAAGAACAAAAAGTAAACACATGTTCCTCAAAAAGTATAGAATATATGCGAGACTATTCCATTCTGGCAAATTTCATTTCTTCACCGTTGCTGTCGTATTTTTTTCGCTTTCCTGTTATCCGTAATATTTCAATTTTCCACACCGCCGTCCTGTCAAGACTTTTTGATATTGCCGAATCAAATTCAGACATATTATCGGGAGTGTGACGCCGGCATATGAGCTCCAGAGCGTGAATCTTTTCTTTCCGGCATATTACTTCTGAAGCCGTACCTGTTATAACTGCAGATTCAAATTCAGTTGTGAACTTATCTTTGGCTCTGCAGGTGTCTCCCACACATGCAAGGCAGACTTCCGGGCTGTTTCTGAGACATTCCGTTTTGAATCCCTGGTGGGCGCTGTGAAAATATATAGAGTTCCCGTCGCGTGCGATGGTTATGGGAACACAATAAGGCCTGCCTTCGGGCGATACCATGGAAAGGCTGGCATATTCGCATTTGTCAGCCACCATATAAGCAAATGAAAGTGGCATTTCACGATCTTTTCTTCTCATATCTGCTATCTGTCTCCTTGTGAAAAGGTCTGCCTTCCGGCATTGCAGATGCCGGAAGAGCAGACCTTTCTGATACGCGGAAAAGAGGCTGAGGCTTTTCCGTCGCGTCTGTGTAAATAATCAGTAGTTTTCCTCTGAGATTTCAAAATAGCTTTTTGGATGTGCGCATACAGGGCACAGTTCAGGCGCCTTGGTTCCTACAACAAGATGGCCGCAGTTGCGACATTCCCATATCTTGACTTCACTCTTCTCGAATACTGATGCGGTTTCAACATTACTGAGCAGAGCACGATATCGTTCTTCATGATGCTTTTCAATAGCTGCAACCATGCGGAACTTTGCCGCCAGTTCAGGGAAACCTTCCTCATCGGCAGTTTTTGCGAATCCGTCATACATGTCAGTCCATTCATAGTTTTCGCCTGCAGCAGCGGCTGCCAGATTTGCGGCAGTATCGCTGATGCCATCCAGTTCTTTAAACCACATCTTTGCATGCTCACGCTCGTTTTCGGCGGTTTTGAGGAAGAGCGCGGAAATCTGCTCATAACCTTCTTTTTTTGCTACTGAAGCAAAATAGGTATATTTATTTCTTGCCTCAGATTCTCCGGCAAAGGCAGCTTCCAGATTCTTTTCTGTCTTTGTTCCGGCATATTTGTTCTTGCTTTCTTCTGCCAGAGGCTGGAGATTTTCACCGGTAGCGCCGCAAACAGGGCATACAGGAGTTTCTCCTGTTTTAACTTCAAAAATTTCTCCGCATAATTTGCATTTGTATTTTCCCATTTTAACTTCCTCCTTAATTTGGGCTGCAGGTGCCGGCGGCAAAGAGACTGCTGCCTCTCCTGCATGGCGCATTCCCGTATACAGGGATATGTCTTTATCTGTAGTAATAAGGTTATCCATGGACAATCCGTGAACATCTGAGTTTCCTGTTACTCTTGCAAAGGTTTTGAGTTCTTCGAAAGAAACCTTCAAGAAATTGGCTACCCTCTGTGCAGAAGCCTCCACATTGAGTCTTTTGCGAAGCTCCGGATCCTGAGTTGCAATACCTACCGGACAGTTGCCGCTTCCGCATATGCGGTATTGCTGACATGCCGCTGCAATAAGTCCTGCGCTGGCTATGGCCACGGCGTCAGCACCCATGGCAAGCGCCTTGGCAAAGTCCGATGAAACACGCAGACCACCGGTTATTACCAGAGAAATATCGGAGTTGACGGAGTCAAGATATTTTCTGGCACGTGACAGGGCGTAAATTGTAGGAACGCTGGTTGCCTCTCGCAAAAGGAGAGGGCTTGATCCTGTAGCGCCGCCTCTGCCGTCTATGGTGATGAAATCCGGTTCTGCAAATACACAATGCTCCAGATCCTGCTCGATGTTTCCGGCAGCAATCTTTATTCCTATAGGCCGGCCTTCTGAACGGCGGCGGAGCATGTCTACCATGTCACGCAGATCTTCTTTTGAATTTATTTCAGGGAATTTGCTTGGGCTCTGAACATCCTCACCCTGTTTTTTGCCTCTGATGGCAGCTATTTCGGCCGTTACCTTTTCTCCCGGGAGGTGTCCGCCCATTCCCGGCTTGGTGCCCTGACCGATTTTTATTTCAATGGCATCCGATGAACGGAGATTTTCGTCGGTTACGCTGTATTTGTTAGGAATATATTCAAAAATGTATTTGTACGATGCTTCCTTTTCTTCAGGAAGAATTCCACCCTCACCGCTGCACATAGCAGTCTTTGCCATTGCGGAACCTTTTGCCAGAGCGACCTTGATTTCTCTGGAAAGTGCGCCGAAAGACATGTGAGATATGTAAACAGGTCCGTCAAGCACCATAGGCTTTAATGCATGCTTTCCTATGACAGTGGTTGTGTTTACAGGAGCTTTGTCCTCAAGAGGAGCCGGGTTAAGCTGTGCCCCCAGGAGAAGAATGTCATCCCAGTTTGGCATAGGCATTTTGGTTCCCATAGATCCGCCGATGGATTCTCCTGTGACTGCCATCTGATGAATCTCTTCCATGTAACGGGCAGAAGAGTCGTGGCGTGCCGTAGTGCTGTCGTAATTCAGCGATCCGGAATAGGCCTTCGGTGCAGAAGCTTTTTCGGAAATGCCTGCGGCCGGTTCTGCCGGAACAAAATTTGACGCAGGCTGCCGGCATACAGGGCAGACATCCAGCTGTGATATTGGTCTGCCTTCTTTTTCCTCATCATAGACAGCACCGCAGATCATACATTTGTAAATTGCCATAAAATCACCTCTATTTTGATTTCTGCTTTTCAGTTTCAGCGAGACATTGGCTACAGAGACCTTCAAAGACAGTGCGATGCCGATTTATGCGAAAACCCGTTTTTTCCTCTGTCTGCCTGTCAAATTCCTCATGATACGTGAGAGGAGCGTCGGAAACCCTGCCGCATCGGATACAGTACAGGTGATAATGACGGTCAGAACGCAGGTCATATCTGTCAGCTGAAGGAAGCCGGACATTGGTTATATCGCCGGAATCCGTCAGAAATCCTAGGTTGCGATACACGGTACTCCTGCTGATCCTGTCATCCTCACGGCGTACATCCATATAAATCTGGTCGGCAGTAGGATGGTCACATCTTGACTTTACGGCTTTGAGAATAATGTCCCTTTGTCTTGAATTTCGCCGCTGTATCACTTTTTCTCTCTCCCTTGATCTTATTGGATATATTGATGATAATATGCTCACGCTGAAGCTTTTTGATAGTGAGACTTATTATTATTAGTATATTTCTTTTTGAAAGAAAAGTCAACAGGTGTAGCTCCCGGTCTCAAGGTGCATAGACCGAAAAGCAAGATGCAGCTGACAATAAAAAAGCCCTTAGGCACATGATAACAGTGACCTAAGAGCTTTACGGACAATATGGTGCGCCCGGTGAGATTCGAACTCACGGCCTTCACATTCGGAGTGTGCTACTCTATCCCCTGAGCTACGGGCGCAAAAATAATAGGGTAAAATACTCTGATTTAATTAAATCCATATGATTATAACATATCCGGCGGACGTTTAAAAGGATTACTTTAGCAGTACAAAATGATTTTTATGAAAATCTATAAGCCCTTCCTTACGCATACGGCTCAGTTCTGAAGAAAGAGCACTCCGGTCCACGCTGAGAAAATCTGCCAGTTCCTGTCGATCAAAAGGAATGTTGAACTCTCTGCTTCCTGATAATTCAACCTGGGAGGAAAGGTAGGTAAGGACTTTTTCCCGTGTTGTCCGCTTTGACAATAGCTCTGCTTTGCGATTAAGAATCAGCGTCTTTCGGGCAACTGTCTGAAGCAGGTTTGAAATAAACAGGCTATGAAAGCTGCAGCAGCGGCTGCATTGAGAAATCATACGGCTGCAGTCTGCAAGCATTATTTCTGAGTTTTCTGAGGCAAATACACTTACGGGCAGTGAATTCAGGCGGGCACAGGCGAAAACCTCTGCAAATACTTCTCCGGGACCTGCTTCAGCCAATATGTTGCGGGTTCCGTTATAGTCCTCTTTTACTATGCGGACTTTCCCCGATACAACTATGCCTATAAAGCGTGCAGGATCTCCCTGAAGGAATACAGGCTGGTTTTTGTTATATCGTACGATTCTTGTCTCAAAACATGACAGCATCTTTTTGATGTTATCAGCATCAATGCCGCAAAAAAGCGGCGACATGGAAACAATTTCAAAAAAATTTTTCATATTCACCTCATTTTTGTTGTAAAAACAACGGAACTTATGATGAAATTATATTAAAATCAGCTGGTAAAATCAATAAATAAAGAGAGGAACTTAAAAAATGATAAGAAAAATAATTAAGATAGACGAGTCAAAATGCAACGGCTGCGGTGCATGTGCAGAGGCATGTCATGAGGGAGCTATAGCCATGGTAGACGGAGTAGCCAGACTTACTCGTGAAGACTATTGTGACGGGCTGGGAGACTGCCTGCCGGCGTGTCCTACAGGTGCCATAACTTTCGAAGAAAGGGAGGCTCCGGCGTATGACCGGGAGGCAGTTATGGCACACAAGGCCGTGAGTAAAAAAGGTTTGAAAAACTGGCCGGTGCAGATAAAACTTGCGCCTGTAAAATCAGACTGCTTCGACGGCGCAGACCTTTTGATTGCCGCAGACTGTACGGCTTATGCCTTTGCCGACTTAAACAAGCAGTTTGCAGAGGGAAGAACTGTGCTCATAGGTTGTCCAAAGCTGGATGGCTGGGATTACAGTGAAAAACTCACTCAGATAATTGCATCAAATGATATAAAAAGTGTGACCGTAGTAAGAATGGAGGTCCCTTGCTGCGGAGGTATGGAAATGGCAGCAAGAAACGCTGTTAAAAACAGCGGAAAATTTATACCTTGGCAGGTTGTAACCATAAGCACAGATGGCAGAATTATCTGATTTCGGGTGTGCTTTTTATATAAAGGCTTCTGATATATATTTTTCGCATTTCATGGCAGCCACCGCACCGTCGGCGGCTGCCGTTATTATCTGGCGCAGCGGCTTGCGGCGCAAGTCACCGGCGGCAAAGACACCCGGAATGTTGGTGCAGGTGCTCTCATCGGCGATGATGTAACCCTCCTGATCTGTCAAAACGTAAGGCCGGCAGAGCTTCGTGTTGGGAACACGACCTATGGCTACAAAGAGCCCGTCACAATCCAGCCTGCTGCGTCCGCCGCTGGTTTTGTCTTTTAATTCAAGGCCAGCCAGGTGATCATTTTCAAGAATAAACCCTGTTACTTCAGTATGTCGGAGAACAATTATATTTGCACGATCATTTACTGCGTTGACAGATATTTTCTCAGCAGAGAAAGAACCACCGCGATGTATAAGAAAGACTTTTCTGCAGATATATGAAAGCGTAAGAGCTTCGCCAAGCGCCGAATTGCCGCCGCCCATCACAGCAGCGGTTTTATTTTTGAACAACGGGCCGTCACATGCAGCACAGTAACTGAGACCGCGGCCCAGAAGTCTTGATTCTCCCGGAAGACCTGGAGTCCGTGGAGAAGCCCCCATAGCCAGGATCACGGTTTTTGATGTGAAATCTCCCTTAGATGTGGAGATTTTTTTATTCTTTCCCCTTAGATCAAGATTGAGCACACCGGCATAGAGAGTCAATGCACCGGCTTTTTCGGCGCCTTTCTGCATTTTTGATGCCAGTTCAAGACCTTCCACACCGGCATCAAAGCCCGGATAGTTTTCTATATAAGGAGCAAGAGACATCTGCCCTCCTGCGGCAAGTTCTTCAATCAGCAGGGTTCTGAGAGAAGCTCGTGCACAGTAAAGTGCGGCAGAATAACCGGCAGGGCCGCCTCCTGCGATTATAACGTCATATTCGTACATAACACCATTTTCCCATGAAGATTGTATATGCTAATTATTATTTGCAACATAGAAGCAAGTATACATTGACAAGACAGAAAAAAGTGAGATAATTGTACTGTAGTATAAAAATGAACTGAAGTACAAGAGGTAAGCTTATGACTAAGAAGGAAAATCTGGTTCAGATAATAAAATTTGTGCTGTTTTCTGCTTCCGCAGGAGTTATACAAACTATCGCTTTTACAATTTTAAATGAGTTTACAAGATGGAATTATATGCCCTGTTACCTGATAGCTCTTACGCTGTCAGTGCTGTGGAATTTTACTTTGAATAGAGAATTCACATTTAAATCAGCTAACAATGTACCGGTGGCCATGATGAAAGTGGCAGCATTCTATTGCGTGTTTACGCCGCTTTCCACATGGTGGGGAAGTGCGTTGACAGCGGCAGGCTGGAATGAATACATAGTGCTTTTCGGCACAATGGCTGTAAATCTGACCGGCGAATTTATTTATGACAGATTTTTCGTTTTCAGAGGTACCATGAACACCAACAAGAGAGCTCATAAGAAGATGGCTCAGAATCAGGAAGAGAAGGAGGCAAAGAATGGAATCATCTAAAATGAGTAAAAAAGAAAAAAGCAGGCAAAAGATAATGCATGCCGCCAAAGGTCTTTTTGAAAGGGACGGCATAGAAAATGTGACCTTCACACAGATTGCCGAAGAGGCAGATGTGTGCAGAACCACTGTATTTAATCATTTTGCCGGTACCAGAGAACTGATGCTGGCCATAAGCAGGCAGGAAATTGAAGATATAAAGCAGTATTGCAGCTTGCATAATATGAAAGGAAAAACCCTGGTATATGGTCTGTACGACAAACTCATTGATGACACCGTGTGCTACCCCGTGTTGACAGGAAAGCTGATAAATAACGCCATAATAAATCATCAGGATGACAATCCTGTAAAAATTATAGAAGAAATGACAGAGGAAGGTCTCAGAGCAGCAGGTAAAAAAAGAGCAGAGGAGCTGGCTGTGCTCATAGAAGGAGCTTATTTCGGTCTTACAAACCACTACCATATAAATGATAAAACTTTTGATGGAAAAATAATGAAAGAAGAGTTCCACAAGCTTCTGGATTATATATTGAGCAGGGAGGAAATATGATATGAACAATTGCGGAATAAGCAGATGGGATGACCCGGATAAAATCAACAGTGAACTTAAGGCGCTGACCGATGAACCTATCTGGGAAGTAAACGACGACTACTATGAAAATGTCATACTGAAGTACTATGATGAAAAGTGCAGACAATCCAAAGCGATATACGAAGAAGCAAAAGAGTATATACCGGGAGGAGTTCAGCATAACCTTGCATTTAACAAGCCTTTTCCGGTGGCTTTTGCAAAGGCAGAAGGAGCATGGCTCTATGATGAGGATGGAAATGAATACATCGATTTTCTGCAGGCAGGCGGTCCTACAATACTTGGAAGCAACTATGAACCGGTGAGAAAAGCGGTAATAGATCTTCTGGAAAAATGCGGTCCGGTGACGGGGCTTCTACATGAGGCAGAACTTCTCATAGCAAAAGAGATAAATAAGCACATGCCTAATGTGGAGATGTTCAGAATGCTGGGCAGCGGTACGGAGTCGGTAATGGCAGCTCTTCGAATAGCCAGAATTGCCACAGGCAAGAAAAGAATTATAAAGATAGGAGGAGCATATCACGGATGGAGCGATCAGATGGTATATGGTCTTAAGATTCCCGGAAGCAGAGGACTTTTAGAGTCTCATGGTATCCCATCAAAGGCTTACGGCAGAACCGACGAAGTGAGACCCAATGACCTTGACATGCTGGAGGGAATGCTCCGAAGAAATAAATTAAAAGGCGGTACTGCAGCAGTTATAGTGGAGCCGGTGGGACCGGAAAGCGGAACGCGCCCTGTGGCCATAGACTATAACAAGGGCGTAAGAGAACTTTGCGACAGGTATGGAGCCCTTCTGATTTTTGACGAAGTGGTTACAGGATTCAGGGTCGGGCTTTCAGGTGCACAGGGGTACTTTGATGTGGTTCCCGATCTGACAGTGTTCGGGAAAATCGTTGCAGGAGGCTATCCTGCGGCAGGAGGCGTAGGAGGAAAGAAGGAATATGCCCAACTTATGGCGGCAGGCCTTGCCACCGGAAAACACCGGGCATATGTGGGAGGAACCCTTGCAGCAAATCCTCTTTCAGCACTAGCAGGGTACACTGCAATAAGAGAAATCGCCCGTACAGGAGCCTGTGAAATAGCAGGAAGAGCAGGGGACAGACTTGCTGACGGACTGAAGGACCTTATTGAAAAGTACGGACTTCCTTTCGTATGTTACAATCAGGGAAGCATAGTCCATCTGGAATGCACGGGAGCCATGAGCTTTGACTTTTCTTCCTATTCACTGGTGAAATCAGCAGTGGGACTTCTGAAAAATAAGGCCATGATGTATGAAAGAAAGGACTCCATGGAAAGAATGGGAGCGGCATATATGGCCAATGGTCTGGTTACTCTTGCGGGAAGCAGGCTTTACACCTCAATGGCTGATACTGATGAAGTAATCGACGAAGCATTGAACCGTTTTGAAAAAGTATTTAAGGAAGTAGTGAAGACGGATAAATGCGCGGCTCGTTAGAAGAAAAGAATGAGCAGGAGGATATAATGGAAAGATATATTTTATCCCATGACATGGGCACCAGTTCGGATAAAGCGGTTCTGGTAGACTATAAAGGCAGCATCAAAGCCACGGCAGTGGAGCCATATCCTACGTACTACCCTAATCCGGCCTGGGTGGAGCAGGATCCGGAGGATTACTGGAAGGCTGCAGCTCAGAGCAGCAGAGCTATAATAGACAAAACCGGTATATCACCTGAACAGATAGGGGCAGTCGTCTTTTCCACTCAGGCGCAAGGGGTAATTCCTGTGGACGAAAAGGGAAAAGCGCTGTATAATAACATAACATGGGTAGATGGAAGAGCACAGAAGCAGGCTGACTCCATAATGCGGAAGCTGGGAGGAAAGAAACTATTTACCATGGTGGCAGGGACACCTGTTATGGGAAAGGATTGTATCCCGAAAATAATATGGCTTAAGGAAGAAAGACCTGAAATATACGAAAAAACTTTCAAAATTCTTGATGTGAACGGATATCTGAAGTTCAGGTGTACGGGCAGAATGGTAACAGAACTCTCAGGCGCTTCATCTTATGGTCTGGATCTGAAAAAGAAGGACTGGCTGAGTGTAATGAAGCTTGCCGGAGTGGATATGAAGAAACTTCCTCCTCTGGTGGCCAGCACGGATATAGTGGGAGGCCTTACAGCGGAAGCGGCAGAAGAAATGGGACTGTGTCCGGGAACACCGGTAATGGGAGGATGTGATGATGTTCAGGCGGCGGCAGTAGGATCCGGAATGTGTGAAGACGGTGATATACATATATATCTGGGAACTTCCGCATGGGTAGCTGCAGCCAGCAGGACAGCAGATAAATTCATGCATGGCGCAGCAGCCATTCAGAGCGCTGATAAGGAGATGAACCTTATAGCGGGGATAACCGAGTCTGCAGGAGCTAATATCCAGTGGCTCCAGGAGCAGTTCTTTGCATCCGAAAAAGAAAAGTACGGAGATGAAATATTTTCATATATGGATGAGGTGATTAAAAAAATACCTCCGGGAAGTGATCATCTTGTATGTACTCCATGGATGCTGGGAGAACGCTGTCCGGTTTCATCCACTACCACGCGAGCAACTCTGTTTAATATAAGTATGGTTCATACCAGAGAACATCTTATGAGAGCCGTATATGAAGGTATAGGATATAATCTGAGGTGGATACTTGAAAATTATCAGGAGGACTATGGCTTTTCATGCGACAATTTCAGAATAATAGGAGGCGGAGCCCTTGACGATGCCTGGATGCAGATAATAGCAGATATTACGGGGAAGCATTTTTCCGTAGTGAAGGATCCCAGAAACGCCGGTGCTGTCGGAGCAGCCATCGTAGCCCTCATCGGCCTTGGGGAACTGCCCGGATTCTGGTCCGCCAAGGATTTTGTTCAGGTGGAAAAAAGATATGCACCTGATCCCGCCAATGCAGAGATATATGATGAACTTTTCAGAGACTACAAAAATATTTATGCTTCCCTGGAGGACGCTTACAAGAGTGCCAACGGAAGCAGATTCAAGGGGGAAGAAGAATGAGTGAAGCTTACGAAGTGCTGAAAAAATATGCAAAGATGATGGCAGATCTTGACTATCCTGTGGGAAGCACGGCTAAAATAGTCATACAGACTTCAGGTGGAATATTTGCCACAAGAGACGGGGCGGATTTTTCTCAGCTGGCACATGAGGATGTACAGAAACTGGAAATGGAAAGACTTCCTCTGCCTAAGGCAGATATGAGGGCGATGGTATATTCTTCAACACCTTATTGCAGCAGATGCCTTCGGGAGGCAAAGCCTTTCAGGGCAAGCCTTGATGACATGGCTCAGATAATAGGCCCTGAGGTCTATATTGTAGATGGCAGATCCAAAAATAAGGATAAGGCCATAGGAAAGTCCTTTAAAAAGGCGTTAAAAAACAGCGTAGGATGCTTTGTGCTGACGGGCATAGATTCCAAAGGAAATGGTCACGGGTATACTCTTACCATGGGAAGGACTCCATATGAGGCAGTGGTTGCAATGACAGTGCTGGAAAAATCAGCCGAAGTGATGTTTATGGCAGAAAAGCTGGGAGGGGCCAAGCCTCTTCCGCGCAGTGAAGCAATAATGATGCGTGCCGTATATAAAAAGAAATATTCAAAGGCCGAAGAAGAGATCAAAGCACAGGAGGTGGAGCAGTAATGGAGCACAGATTGAGAGAAGAAATGGCAGAATACGGCAGAAAGCTGGTGTCTTGCGGTCTGGTACAGGGAACCTGGGGCAATATTTCCGTGAGACTTGATGATAAATACATGCTTACCACACCTTCCGGACTTGATTATATGCGTCTCTCAGCAGAAGACATGGTTAAGGTGGAGATAGATTCACTGAAATATGAGGGGGAAAGAAAGCCAACCTCCGAGAAAGGTCTTCATGCCGCAATATATAAAAGAAGGCCTGATGCAGGTGCTGTGATTCATACACACTCAAAATATGCCTGCGTATTTGCAGCGGCAGGAAAGGACATGCCGGTGCTGGACGAGTATCGTGAAAGCCTGGGTGATGTGATAAAAGTCGCAGCATATGGACTTCCGGGAAGCAAGAAGCTGATGAATAACACTGCCGAAGCAGTGGGCACTTCCGCCGGTGCAATAATGGCTAACCACGGCATGGCTGCATGTGGAAAAAATCTGGCGGAGGCTTTTGAAAACTGCGTAAAAATAGAGGAAAACGGCAAAAAAGTTCTTGACAGAAAGTAGGTTCGGATGGTATATTATTCGAGTATGAAGTAGAAGTTATCCGCTTCTCACCTGCCCGGTCATGAGCACCGGAACAGGTTAATAGAGTGTTTTGCGCATAGATTTTGCGTGCATATAGGCGGATACTTCATGTATCCGCTTTATTTTTAGCGAAAAATCAGGAGGTGTAGGGACCATTAGCAAGGAAAATCTCATCAACGAGGAAATTCGTGACAAGGAAGTAAGAGTAATCGACACTGACGGAACAATGCTTGGAGTAATGCCCATTGAGAAAGCCATGGATCTGGCCAATGAGAAAAAGCTTGACCTGGTGAACATTTCACCTAATGCCAAGCCGCCGGTGTGTAAAATCCTTGATTACGGCAAGTATCGTTACGAGCTTCAAAAGAAAGAAAAAGAAGCCAAAAAGAAACAGAAGACCACACAGGTTAAGGAAATCAGGCTGAGCACTTTTATTGAAGAACATGATATTCAGGTAAAGGCAAAGACTGCATCCAAATTCCTCTCTGACGGTGACAAGGTTAAGGTAGGCCTCAGATTCAGAGGAAGAGAAAGAGATTATGCAGCCAAGGGAATGGATGTTATGAAGGCTTTTGCAGAAGCAGTTGCTGATGTGGGAGTCATCGAAAAGAAACCTGTATTCGAGGGTCGCAGCTTGACTATGGTTCTGGGACCTAAAACAGACAAATAAATTTCATTGGAAATAGGAGGAAACAATCATCATGGCAAAAAATAAGATGAAATCCCACAGAGGGGCATGCAAGAGAATGAAGCTTACAGGAAGCGGTAAGGTTAAGAGAAATAAGGCATACAAGAGCCACATTCTTACTAAGAAGGCAGCTAAGAGAAAAAGAGGCCTGAGAAAAGCTACTACTTTAACAAGTGCGGATCTGAAGAGAATGCTCAGATCAATGGCGAAATAATCGGAGTTTAGGAGGTAAGAAAGATGGCAAGAGTTAAAAAAGGTGTTAACGCACACAAGAGACATAAAAAAATTCTGAAGCAGGCTAAAGGCTTCTATGGCGCAAAGAGCAAAGTGTTCAAGGCAGCTAATCCTGCAGTAATGAGATCTTTAAGATCTGCTTATGTAGGCAGAAAGCTCAAGAAGAGACAGTACAGACAGATGTGGATTGCAAGAATCAATGCAGCTGCAAGAATGAACGGACTGAGCTACAGCAAGCTTATGGATGGTCTTAAGAAATCCGGCATCGAAATCAACAGAAAGATGCTTTCAGAAATGGCTATTCACGATGCTGCAGGCTTCGCAACTCTCTGCGAAACAGCTAAAAAGGCAGTAAAATAATATAAGACCGGAAAAATCCAATTCCCCGTTGACATATGACGGGGAATTTTTTTGGCGCAAATAGGTATGAGTAAATCACCGGTTCAACCGGTGATTTTTATGATGATGTTTGGCGTATCTTTCTTAAATTGCTTGCAGGGTGGCGAAGAGTATCTGTCATAACTTTTTCGTTGTATTCATACTCTGCCGTCAATTTTTCCATACTTATTGAAAAACCGGCTTTACTGCTGATTATTTTTGAGAAGGTCTCTTATTTCAGTCAGAAGTCTGATGTCTTCGGAAGGCTCTTCAGGTACAGGTGCAGCCTCTTCTTCCTGTTCATTGGAACCCTTCTTCTTTGCCAAAGAATTAAAAGCCTTCATTATTGAAAAGATTACCAAGGCTGTGAGAAGGAAGGTTATGACGGCCTGTATAAAGTTTCCTATCATAATCTGTGAATCGCCGACGGTTATTGCTATGCCGGTGAAATCTATTCCTCCTATTATAATGCCCAGAAACGGTGTGATCACGTCGCCTACCAGGGAAGATACTATTGCTGTGAAAGCACCGCCGATTATAATACCTACAGCCATGCTCATGACATCACCTTTAGAGATAAATTCTTTGAATTCTGATATGAATTTTTTCATTTTCTGCTCCTTTTGTACTAAAAATTTCTGAGTTCCGAGGTAATTCTGGCCCAGGGAAAGCCTACTACATTATCATAGTCGCCCTCGATTTTTTCTATATAACGCGAAAAATATCCTTGAATAGCGTATCCTCCGGCTTTGTCGTAAGCCTCGTCCGTGTGAAGATATTCTGCAAGTTCCCCATCACTGTAGTTTTTGAAAAATACCCTTGTGGTTTCTGCAAAGACTTTGGTGTTCTGATGCCCCGTTTCTGAGAGGGCAACACCGGTGATGACCAGATGAGATGTGCCGCGCAGATCCGAGAGCATGGAAAAAGCTTCGTCAAAAGAAGATGGTTTGCCCATGATGACATCTTTATATACCACAGTGTCAGCTGCGATTATTATACTGCCATCCTCGATTTCATAGGTCTCCTGCGCAGCCTGAGCTTTTTTTAGGGCAAGAAACATCACTGCATCGGCAGGGCCGCCAGCAGCAGGCATGTGCTCGTCTATATCTGCCGGACATACTCTTGGTATGATTCCGTGAGCATGCATCATTTCGATTCGCCTTGGGGAACCTGACGCAAGGACGTATTTTCTGTTTTCCATTGAGAAACGCCTCCTGAAATTTATGCTGTTAGTTATATATTATTGCATATTTTTATGAAAATGGAAATACTAAAAAAGAAAAGCGGAAGGAGATGCGAAAATGGAAGGTGAAAAAAAGGAAATTGCCAAGGCTTATGAAAAGTATGCCAGACAGTTTACGCCAAAGCCTGATTATCTTGGGAACAGCATTAAAGCCTTTCTTGTCGGCGGGGTGATATGCACCGCGTCTCTTTGGTTTCAGAACAGACTGACAGCCGGCGGAATGACGGAAAAAGATGCAGGAATATTTGTCACGATTGCACTTGTTGCAGCTGCACAGCTGCTCACCGGGCTGGGTGTTTTTGACGTTATTGCGAAGTTTGCAGGAGCCGGAGTGATAGTTCCCATAACCGGTTTTGCCAATTCCATGGTGGCTCCCGCGCTGGAATATAAAAAAGAAGGTCCGGTTCTGGGAGTAGGAGCAAAGATGTTCAGTGTGGCAGGTCCGGTTCTGGTATGCGGAATAAGCAGCGCCGTTGCCGTAGGTATTATTTATTGGCTTGCAGGCAGATTCTGATATGGGAAAACATGCCATGGCGAAAACACACGGGAAGGAAGGAGAACGATGATACGGAAAAAAATAGGCAGACAGAGTGTGGTTTTCACGGAAAGCCCCTGTATTACAGGACGAGGAAATGTAGCAGGTGAAAAGGAAGGAAAAGGACCTCTGGGAGACTGTTTTGATATTGTGCTGAAGGATGACATGTATGGTGAAAAATCCTGGGAAAAGGCTGAAAGCAAGATGCTTAAGGAGGCAATGCTTAAAGCTGCCGCCAGAGCAGGGAAAACACCTGAGGATATTGACGTGATGCTGAGCGGAGATCTTCTCAACCAGCTTATGTCTTCATCTTTTACGGCAAGAGATACACACATACCTTTTCTGGGTCTGTACGGCGCCTGCTCAACAATGACGGAGTCATTGCTGATAGCCTCCGTCCTGGTGGACGGAGGCTATGCACGCCATGTGCTGGCAGGCGCCTCCAGTCATTTCTGCACTGCCGAAAGACAGTTCAGAATGCCGGTGGAGCATGGGAACCAGAGGCCGCCGTCAGCACAGTGGACAGCAACGGCGGCAGGAGCCGTGGTAGTTTCTGCAGGGGAGGCAGCAAATCTCTCCCTGAAGCCAAGAGTATATGCAGAGTCTGCGACGATAGGAAGAGTAATTGATGCAGGAATCAAGGATGCAAATCAGATGGGAGCCGCCATGGCTCCTGCCGCGGTGGATACACTGCTGAACCATCTGGAGGATACAGGCCGCAGTCTGGATTATTATGACATGGTGGTCACAGGCGATCTGGGATATATAGGCAAAGATATAATGATGGATCTGCTGGCAGATGCAGGGCTGAATAAAAAAATGATTTTTACGCATTATGATGACTGTGGCACCATGCTATTCTCAAAGTCTCAGGACGTTCACGGCGGTGCCAGCGGATGCGGGTGTTCGGCAGCAGTATTTACCGGGCATCTGCTTAAGCAGATGGAGCAGGGCAAGATAAAAAAACTGCTGCTTATGTCCACCGGAGCGCTG
>OLSB01000615.1_pt1 | contig 40009 bp, 31 predicted proteins | sample 1672071 | NCBI WGS metagenome assembly OLSB01 (sample SAMEA3136642, study PRJEB25190) | human gut metagenome | biome: human gut; feature: human-associated habitat; material: faeces | place: Austria | collected 2013 | reverse complement strand
CAAACCTTACCGCCACGCTTGGTGTAACGGGTCATAGCCACACGGGCGGCCTCGATCTGGTTGCTGGTGATCCATGCCGGCTCCAGGGCCTGCAGACCAAAATCACCGTAGGTCACGGTGTTGCCGCGGGTGGCCTTGCCCTTCAGGCGGCCACGGTGGACGCGGCGGTATTTGACTCTCTTGGGCAGCAGCATTAGGCTTTGCCTCCTTCCTTGGGAGCAGATCCGCCGGCAGCGGGCCGGGGACCACGGTTGTTGTTGTAACCACCCTGCGGACGGTTGCCATAGCCGGGCTTACGGTCGCGGTTGTAGCCGCCTCTGCCGTCGCGGCGGCGAGGACGGTCGGAGCGCTCCTTGAAGTTCTTGGTGTCCAGGGTGCGGGGGGTGGTGCGGAGGGTCTGGCTGAGAACCTCGCCCTTGTAGATCCAAACCTTGATGCCGATGCGGCCGTAGGTGGTGGCAGCCTCAGCAAAGCCGTAGTCGATGTCGGCGCGGATGGTCTGCAGGGGGATGGTGCCATCGTGATAGCACTCGCTGCGGGCGATCTCAGCCCCGCCCAGACGGCCGGAGCACATGACCTTGATGCCGCGGGCGCCCATCCGCATGGCGCGGCCCATGCTGTTCTTCATGGCCCGGCGGAAGGAGATCCGCTTCTCCAGCTGCTGGGCGATGTTCTCGGCCACCAGCTGGGCGTCGGTATCGGGGGTCTTAACCTCCACGATGTTCAGAGCCACGGGCTTGCCCAGCTTCTTCTCCAGCTCCAGGCGCAGGCGCTCGATCTCGGTGCCGCCCTTGCCGATGACCACGCCGGGGCGGGCGCAGTGGAGATAGATCTTGATCTTGGCGTTGTCCCGCTCAATTTCGATCTTGGGGATGCCGGCGGAATACAGGGTCTTCTTCAGGTACTTCCGCAGCTTGTAGTCTTCCACGACCAGGTCGCCCACTTTTTCGTTGCGGGCATACCAGCGGGAATCCCAGTCCTTAATGACGCCCACGCGCAGGCCGTGGGGATTTACTTTCTGTCCCATAATCTGCCTCCTCCCTTATTCCTTCTCCGCCACGGCGATGGTGACGTGAGAGGTTCTCTTATTGATGCGATAGGCACGGCCCTGGGCGCGAGGCATGATGCGCTTGATGATGGGGCCGGGGGTCGCAAAGACCTCGGAGACATAGAGCTTCTCGGGGTCCATCTTGTGGTTGTTCTCTGCGTTGGCCGCCGCACTGTTGAGGAGCTTCAGAAGGGGCTCGGAAGCTGCCTTGGGGGTGGTCAGCAGGATGCCGGTGGCCTGGGGAAGGCTCTTCCCGCGGATCAGGTCCGCGACGATCTTCACCTTACGGGGAGAGATCCGCAGATATCTTGCGTGCGCTTTTGCTACCATGTTCTCTCTCCTCCTTACTTACCAGTCTTGCTGCCGGCGTGGCCGCGGAAGGTCCGGGTGGGGGCGAACTCACCCAGCTTGTGGCCCACCATATCCTCGGTGATATAGACGGGCACGTGCTTGCGGCCATCGTGGACGGCGATGGTGTGGCCGACGAAAGCCGGGAAGATGGTGGAGGCTCTGCTCCAGGTCTTAAGCACCTTCTTGTCGCCGGACTCATTCATTTCCTTGACCCGCTTAAGAAGCTCGGGGGCGCAAAACGGGCCTTTCTTGATGCTTCTGCTCATCTTTCACTGCCTCCTTACTTCGCGTTGCGGCGCTTGACAATGAACTTGTCAGTGCGGTGGTTCTTCTTGCGCGTCTTGTAACCCATGGCCGGCTTACCCCAGGGGGTAACAGGGCCGGGACGACCGACGGGGGACTTGCCCTCGCCGCCGCCGTGGGGGTGGTCGTTGGGGTTCATGACGGAGCCGCGGACGGTGGGCCGCCAGCCCATGTGGCGCTTGCGGCCGGCCTTGCCGATCTGGACGTTGCCGTGGTCGGTGTTGCCCACCTGGCCGATGGTGGCCTTGCACTCCTCGCGGACATAGCGGACCTCGCCGGAGGGCAGACGGACCTGAGCCATGCCATTCTCCTTGGCCATGAGCTGGCCGGCAACCCCGGCAGCCCGGACGAGCTGAGCCCCCTTGCCGGGGTAGAGCTCGATGCAGTGGATCATTTCGCCCACGGGGATGTTGGCGATGGGCAGGCAGTTGCCGGGCAGGATGTCGGCGTCGGGGCCGGTCATGATGATGTGGCCGGCCTTCAGCCCCACAGGAGCCAGGATATAGCGGCGCTCGCCGTCCTCGTACTCGATGAGAGCGATGTTGGCGGAGCGGTTGGGATCGTACTGGAGGTTGATGACGGTGGCCTTCCCCTCCTTGTCCCGCTTGAAGTCGATGATGCGGTACTTCTTCTTGTTTCCGCCGCCGCGGTGGCGGACAGTGATGCGGCCATAGCTGTTGCGGCCGGCATTCTTTTTCAGGTTCTCGGTCAGGCTGCGCTCGGGTTTCGCCTTCTTGTCAATGCCCTCGAAGGCGCTCACCGTCATGTGGCGGCGGGAGGGCGTCGTGGGCTTAAAAGTCTTGATAGCCATTCTTCGTTATCCTCCTTACACCATGCCTTCGAAGAACTCGATGGTCTTGGAATCCTCGGTCAGGGTGACCATGGCCTTCTTCCAGGAGGGACGGCGGCCGGCGGGGTAACGGCCGGTGCGCTTCTCCTTGCCCTGCATGTTCAGGGTGTTCACCTTGGCGACCTTCACGCCGAAGATCTCTTCGACCGCCTTGGCGATCTCGATCTTGTTGGCGTCCTTGGCCACCTCAAAGGTGTAGCGCTTGATGTCGCCCTGCGCCATGGACTTCTCGGTGATGATGGGGCGCTTGATGATATCGTAAGCAGTAGCGGCCATTACTGGAACACCTCCTCGATGACGGCCAGGGCAGCCTTGTCCACGATGAGCTGCTTAGCCTTCAGGATGTCATACACGTTGATGAGCCGGGCGGGGCTGGTCTCCACGCCGGGGATGTTCCGGGCGGACTTGACCACGTTCTCGTTGACCTCGTTGGTCACCATGAGGGCCTTGGAGGCGCCCACCGCGCTCAGGAAAGCGGCGACGTTCTTGGTCTTGACCTCAGGCAGGGTCATGTCGTCCACCACCAGCACGTTGCCCTCGGCAGCCTTGGCGGAGAGGACGGACTTCAGCGCCAGGCGCTTCACCTTCTTGTTGAGGGTGTAGCGGTAGGAGCGGGGCTTGGGGGCGAACACGATGCCGCCGTGGGTCCACTGGGGGGCCCGGGTGGAGCCCTGACGGGCGCGGCCGGTGCCCTTCTGTCGGTAAGGCTTCTTGCCGCCGCCGGAGACCTCGGCGCGGGTGAGGGCGGACTGGGTGCCCTGCCGGCAGTTGGCCAGGTGGTTCTTCACCACGTCGTGGACGACGCTCTCATTGGGCTCGATGCCGAAAATGGCGTCGGAGAGGTCGATCTCGCCGACCTGCTTGCCGGCCATGTTGTATACGTTTGCTTTAGGCATTTCGTCTCTCTCCTTTCCTTACTTTCGGGCCGAAGCCTTCTGGGGATTCCGTCCGGATGCCTTCTGCGGGTTGGCGCTGATGCCGGCGGCGCCCTTCTTCTCGATGATAGTCTTGGCGGTGTTGCGCACGAACACCAGGCCGCCCTTAGGGCCGGGGATGGCGCCGCGCACGGCGATGATGCCCAGCTCGCTGTCCACCTTCACCACGTCCAGGTTCATGACGGTGACCTGCTCGGCGCCCATGTGGCCGGCGCCGATCTTGCCTTTGAAGATCCGGCTGGGGTCGGTGCCGGAGCCCATGGAGCCCGCGTGACGGTGGACGGGGCCGGTACCGTGGGACTCCTTCAGGCGGTGGGCGCCGTGGCGCTTCACCACGCCGGCGTAGCCCTTACCCTTGCTGATGCCGGTGACGTCCACATGGTCGCCCTCTGCAAAGGTGTCCACCTTCACCTCGTCGCCCACGTTCAGGTCGGCGGCGTTCTTGAGCTGGAACTCCTTGAGGACCTTCTTGGCGGACACGCCCGCCTTCTTCAGATGGCCCAGTTCAGGCTTGGTGAGCTTCTTCTCCGCCACGTCCTCGTAACCGAGCTGCACGGCTTCGTAGCCGTCTTTCTCCGCGGTCTTCTTCTGCACCACGGTGCAGGGGCCCGCCTCGATGACGGTGACCGGGATCACGTGGCCGGCCTCGTCGAAAATCTGCGTCATGCCGACCTTCTTGCCGATGATGGCCTTTTCCATTTGACTTCCTCCTTAATAAAGGTTATTGGTCGGGCGAGTTGACCATTGGGGGGTCATTGCTCGGCCGACTTGACCCGCCTGCCTCAAAACGCGGCAGGCTGCGGGTACAACGAAAGGATGCGCGGGGCTTACAGCTTGATCTCGATCTCGACGCCGGCGGGGAGCTCCAGGGCCATCAGGGCCTCCACGGTCTTGGGGGAGGGCTTGATGACGTCGATGAGGCGCTTGTGCGTGCGGCGCTCGAACTGCTCACGGGAGTCCTTATACTTGTGTACGGCGCGCAGGATGGTGACGACTTCCTTCTTGGTGGGCAGGGGCACGGGGCCGGACACGGTGGCGCCGGTGCGCTTGGCGGTCTCCACGATCTTCTCGGCGGACTGGTCGATGAGCTGATGATCGTAGGCCTTGAGACGGATGCGGATCATTTCCTTGTGAGCTGCCATGGTTTGTTCCTCCTTAAAAACGTACAAAGTGATGCCGTTCCTCGCTTTGTACGGCGAGAAATCTTTTGAACACTCTCCCGTGCGTATCATTCCGTGGCATGAATAAAACCGGCGCACTCCAAAGCCGGCCGGTCCCATTCAAGCACAGCGATATACGCTGAGCGCCAAGGATTCCTCAGCCGCCCGATTCACGGACATACTCCGCGGAAGTTACCTCATTCCTGAGCAATCTCCCGCATCATCGCAGACTGCGCCCTAAATAGGCGCTTGATAATGATATAACAACCAGGCCCCAAAGTCAAGCACAAATTGAACAAAATTCGCTTGCCTTTTCTGTTTTCCGGCCAGCGCTACGCATACAGCCGCCCCGGCGACACAGGTTCCATGTCGCCGGGGCGGTCCGTTGGCTCATCTTAACGTTTTTGACCATCGTGGGAGCATCGCAGGAAACGCTTCGCCCGGCTCAGCTCTTTCGGGGACCTCTTTGAAAAGGCGCCGCTGTGTCCGGTCAGGCGGGGTCGGCTTCTTTGGCGCCAATCTGGATTGCAGCCTCAAAGGTCTCCACCGCGCCGTTCAGCGCCTCCACGGCGGCGGCCACATCGGCCTCGCTCGTCGCGGTGTCCCGAGCCTCCTCCGCCGCGCGAATCGCAGTATCCAGCGCTTCCATCGCTGCGGAGCTGACAAATTCGGCGCCGCTCTCTACTTCGGTCGCATCCAGATCGCTGACGGCAATGCCGTTTGGGGCCTCGTTCGCTGAGGCAATGGCCTCGTCGATGGCAGCGGTGTCCGGTTTCGGAGGTGTCTCTTCCTTCGCGCCCGTCTGGATTGCAGCCCTAAAGGTCTCCACCGCGCCGTTCAGCGCCTCCGCAGCAGCGGCCACATCGGCCTCGCTCGCGGCGCTGTTCTTGGCCGCTTCTGCTGCGCTGATGGCGGCATCCAGGGCGTCCATGGCTTCGGCACTGACAAACTGGACGCCGCTCTCTACTTCGGTCGCATCCAGATCGCTGATGATAACGTCATCCTTGGCGCGGCCCGCCGCGTCCAGGGCCTCGTCAATGGGAGCAACATCAGGGCCCATCTCCAGCACGGCAGGGCTCTCCTCGAACAGGGCGGCCTTGCTGTCGCGGTATTTCAGCATGTACGCCTTGTCGGTATCGCGGATCAGGCCGGCCTCTACCAGTTTCTCCAGTGCGGCGTCAAACCGTTCCGCATAGTCGTCGTAGCCCTTGTAGGCAGCCTTCAGCTCTTCGGAGGTAAAGGGTACCATGGTGCCGGTGGTGGAGAACACGCTGCCCAGAGGCTTCTCATAATAGTGCGCAACCGGCACGTCCAGTTGGGGAGAGCGCAGGCCTCCCGTCACTGTGCCGTCCTCGTCCTTGGTAATGTAGGGATCGTCCAGCACGGCGGGGGCAGTGCCCTCTGTCGCCCAGGCATCCAGCTGCAGCAGGAGGGCCTGGACAAACATATTGGAATTGTAGTCGCTGACTTCCTGATCCTGATTGAAGGTGGGGAACAGGTTGCGGGCAGGATATCCCATCTCGGTCAGGATGTCGTTGTACGGGAACACAGGCGCGGCGGGATCGGAGTGCGGGGCGCCGGCGATCTCGTACAGGGCAACCATGCCATCCTCATCCACGTTGCTCTTGCCGGGACGGAAGCCGGCATTGTAGTCCATCTGGGAGGTGACGTAGATCACGGGCACACCCAGATTCTTGCCCACATAGTAGCTTTCGGTGTTTTTGGCAACCGCGGTGGTATCGGACTGGTTGATCTTGTTGGCGGGGTAGGTGCCCACGACGTTCATAAAGCCGTCGTAGGGCAGAGCTTCACCCTTCTCCTTCAGGAAGTCCATGAAGCGGAAGTATTCGTTCATCACGAAGCCGCTCTGGCTCTGGCCGTAAAGGTAGACGCCCTCCACGGACTTACCTGCGCCAAACATGTCGTCGGCATTTTCCTGAATGGCATAGCCCGTCTGGCTGAGGATGTCCCATACCAAACCAATATCGGTGTAGGGGAGCTCGCCGGCGGTGACCCAGAACTTCTCGTAGGCCGCTTCGGCAGTCTGACCGTTGGCCTTGTCGATCTTATAACTGGTATACAGCCAGGAGTTGGGGCTCGCCCAGCTCAGGGCGTCGTAACGGTCGTCAAACCTCTGCAGCGCGGCGACGCACACGGGCTTGGAGGTAATGCCCACATAGGCCGCTCCCTCCTCCATGATCATACCGTAGGCCCTGCGCCACAGGGACTCGTTGTCGTACTTGTCGCTGGCGTTCAGAATGTCCACGTAGACCTTGCCGTTGAAGTCCTCGGGATTTTCGGGGGTCCGGACCAGGATGCGGTTGGTGTACGGCAGACCAGCCTCACGGACCATCAGGCGGTTGTCGGAGGCAATGTCGTACAGGTTGGCGGAGCCGGAGACAAAGTATTCTTTTTCGGTGTATTTTTCGGAGAGAACGTCACTTTCACCGCTCTTGTTCACGTACTGGATGGTGCCGTCGTCATTCAACTGGAGAGAGGGCACCCAGACGGGAGCCTTTTCATTCCATTCAGAATCCCTCTGGCCCACGCTCATGGCGGTGGAGTTAAAGATCTCGTCGCTGGACACGTCCTGCCACTCGATTTCCAGACTGTCGATGTCGGTCTGACCGCCCAGGATCACATCGTCCTGCTGACCAAAGGCAGAGGTGCCTTCGCTCCAGGCGATGAGCTTGTCATAGTCGGCCTGCGTGATGTAGCGGCCCTCCAGCGCCGCGTCGGCGCTGGCCTTGAATTCCGCCACATAGTCGGCATACTTCTCGGCCTGGGTGGCACCTTCATAGCGCGCGTCCAACTGTTCCTGGGTGAAGTGGATCATGCTGCCCTCGGTGGAGTACGCGCTGTCATTGATACAGCCAAAATACGTGGCCAGGGGGGCGTCGATCTTGGGGCTGCGCAGCCCGCCCAGTGCGTTGCCGTACGCGTCGCGAGCAACCGCCTTGCCGTTGTCTGCGTCAGCCTGCAGCCAATGGTTGTCGGCCGAAGGAGCCGCGATGCCGTTGCGCGCCCAGTTGTCCAGGTTGACCAGGGCAGCCGTCACAAATTCATTCAGGTGCAGATCGCCCTCCACATGGTTGCCTTTGTAAGACTTGATGTCTCGGGAGGTGCCGTTGGCCTTGGCCTTGGCGATCTCAAAGTTGTTGGGGAGAATGGCCGCAGTCGGGTCGGCATGGGGCGCGCCGGCCGCTTCGTAGAGGCGGAACTTCCAGTCCTCCTCGCTCTTGTCCTCCTGCAGGGGGTAATAGTTGGACGACAGACGCATTTTGGCTTCGCCCTCACCCATGAGCACCAGGTAGGGCTCCTCGGTCTTCGGCCAGCCCACATTTTCCATTTTTACACCATTGGACAGGGTCGTCGGAGTGGAGCCGACTGCGTTGAAATAGCCGTCATAGATGTCTTTTCCATCCAGGACATTGTTGATGTAGGGATAGAATGCCATCAAATAGGTCTGGAGATAGAAGCCGGACTGGCTCTGCCCCACCAGGTAGGTACGGCCGTTGTCCTTTATCTTTTGCCCCAACTCCGTGCCGAAGATGTCCTCGGGCCGTTCCTTCAGTACGGTGCCCAGCTGAGAGAGCATATCCCAGAACAGGCCGTTCTCAGCGGAATCCGGGTCGTCATTGTCCACCAGCCAATCGATAGCGGCGTACCGCTCAGGATCGAAGTCCTTCAGCGCCTGGGCGGTGGTGGTCTTGGATGTGATGCCGATGTAGATGTCGCCGTTGGCCATGAAGTGCTCGTAGCTGCGGCGGAAGATATCCTCCAGGTCATAGCCGGCGGAGGCATTCAGGATATCCACATAGATATTCCCGGAAAACTTTTCCGCATCTTCAGGGTAATGGATCAGCAGGCGGGTGGTATAATCCACGTCCGCAGTCTTGATGACCGGCACGTTGGTCCCCTTGTCAGACAAGCCATATACGTTGGCCTTGCCCGACATGAAGAACTCCATCTCGCCAAAGCCATACTGCTCGGCCAGTTGGTCGATGTCGCCCACGGAGCAGTACATGGAGCTGAAGGGATGGCTGCCCACCGCTTCGCCGTTCTTGTGGTTGGTCGTGCACTCATACGGGACGTTTACGAGCTGAAAGCCATCGGTTTCCGCAATCGCGGTGATGGACTTCTGAATCGCCGCAGCGTCCGGGCTGGTCTGGTCTGCGTCGCCGTCAGCCTTGTACCAGCCGTCGTCGGCGACGTATTCGCCAATCGTGACCTCAGTCTTTTCGCTCTCCTCACTGGCCTGGTAATAGAGTGTGCCGTTCTCGCCGCGGCTGTACTTGGAGAAGAAGTCGTTCCAGATGGCCTCGCTCTCTTCCTGAAGGTAGACATGCGGCGTATTCTTTACCTCGGTAAACTTGACCAGCGGCACGTTGTCGTTATTGGCAAAGGTGCGGGTGACAAAAGCGTCGTCGTACTGCTTGCTGGTGCTCATCTGAGCTTCGTTGGTGCCGTTCTGCTGGTTCCATCCCTGAAGCGCCTTGACGGTCGCGCCGCCTTCCACCAGGGTGGGATCCCCGGCGGAGTCGTACTCGCCCAGGAAGGACCAGGTGGGCAGCATGGTACCGGACGCAATCCCGTCCATCGGCGCCGACATATAGCCCACGGGGGCGATGGCGGCAAAACGGTCGGCAAACTTGGAGCCCATGGCCCAGGTCATCAGGCTGCCGTTGGAATGGCCGGTGGCGTAGACGCGGCTGGTGTCAATGCTGTATTCCTCCTCCAGCTTATCCAGCAGGGTGTCAAGGAACTTCAGATCCGTATCTTTGTCCACACCCGCGCCGGCCAGAGCGGAAAAGGGACCCGCAAGCCACATGGCGGTGGGGATGTTGCCCATCATATCAGCCGGTCGGACCAGGCCCTGGGCAAAGACCACGATAAAGCCGTTCTCCTCGGCCACGTCGTACCAGCGGGACTCCTCGGCGATGGCGTACATGGAGGCGGTATAGCCGTGCATCACCAGTACCAGGGGCACCTCGGCTTCGCCGGTATAGGTGGAGGGCACATAGGTCATCCAGCGGCGGATTTCGCCGTTCACTTCCTCCTCGTGAATGGTAAAGCCCGTCTCGGTAAAGTCCTGGGCCTTGGACACACGGCCGGGAAGCTGCATGGCCATAAAGCGCTTATAGGTCCCCAGGAACTGATTCCAGATGGTCTTGGGGGTCTGAGCCTCGGTGCTGACCCAAATCTCCGCATCGGAGCCCTCCCGGCCCGAAACATAGACCTCACCGGCATAAGGGTTAGCCGTGCCGGCCGCAGCTTGGGCGGCGGTCACATAGTAGTTTAGTACCGTTTTGTTTTCCGCGTCTGCAGCCGAGTTGATCAACCAGACAGGCGTATCCACCGTCTTGGCTGCGATGGCCAATTCCTCAACGCCCCTTCTGCTGTCGCCGGGGAAGGGCAGGACATACTGCTCGCCCAAGACAGCCAGGGAGTCGGCGGGGACCTCTGCGGCATCCACGGCGCAGATGGAGCTGAAATCGCTGGCCCAGCGCGCGCCAAAGAGCAGAGCGGCTGCGCCGCCCTCTTCGTAGCCCACCAGTGCGGTGTGGGACTTATCCATGGAGAAGGCGCCCTTCAGGTTTGTGCCCTTTTTACGCATGGTCTGGTAGAGCTGGTCCAGGAGGGCTGCATCGTCCCGACCGTCCGCGCTGAGGGACAGGTTCCAGTTCTCTCCGTCCTGGGGCCCCAAAAAGGCCACGGCAATTTTGTTTTCATCCGCCACAGCCCGCCAGGCAAGGCCCGTTTTGGTACCGGAGAAACTCTTGGCGGTTGTGTTGTCCGGGGTCAACACGATGACGGCGGGCGCCCAGGGGTCCATCCCCCGGGGGAGATAGTAGGTAGCCACGCCGGACGTGTTCTCGTCCACCGTGATGGGGATATTGTGGAACAGGCCGACATTCACCCCGGCGTAGGGATTCTTGGGGTCGTACTCGTTGGTATGGCCCGTCTCCTTCACGCTGGAGCTGCCGCCGCTTCCGCCGCTGCTGCTGCCGCTGTTGCTGCTGTTGCTGCTGCTGTCGCCGCTCTGGGACGGATACGCTTTTCCTTCCACTGTGGCAGTCAGCCCGTCAGCCAGACTGACATTTTCGGGCATAGTCTCAATCACAGCGCCGGACGCCTCAATTTCCACGGAGCCCGCCTTGCATTCGCCCAGCACGGAAACATTTTTGCCCGTGATTACAATCCGATCCACAGAGCAGTCCTTGGACAGCGTCACCACGGCGTTGTCGGCTTTTATATAAAGCGTAGCGAAAGAACTGCCGGTCGCGGTAAAACCGCCGCCCAGAACAAGGGTATCGCCTTGGACCGTCACGTTCCCGAGGGTTGCCGGTTTGCCGACGCCCTGACTCAGGTACAGCCAGCCGCTTACCACGGCATTTGAAAATTCCACGCCGCCAGTGTTGACCAACGCGTTGCCCTTAACATCGCCGCTGGCATCCTCCTGGACCAGCCGCGCCACGGCATTATCCAGCACCGTCACAGCTTCCGCGCGGGTCGCGTTGGCTTGCGGGTCAAAAAGCCCGTTGTCCTTACCGTTCATCAGGCCGGCGTCCACCACAGCCCCCACCGACTCAGCCGCCCAGTCGGAAACTTTGTTTCCGTCGGTAAAGCGGGAGAGCGCCGCGCTTTTCTTTTGGTCCAGACAGAACGCGCGGGCAATGGTCACAGCCATGGCCTCACGGGTGATAAACGCATTGGGATGGATGTTCTTATTCTCATCGCCAATGGTCAGGCCAAGCGTCACCGCACGGGACAGGTCCTTTGCGTACCATGCAGTGGGATCTACATCAGGGAATCCACTGAGGTCTGCCGTTCCCTCGCCTCCCAACGCCCGGCCCAAAATGGCGAAAAACTCCACCCTGGTCAGCTGCTGATTTGGGGCAAAGTGCTGTGCGTCTACCCCGTTGACAATTCCGAGTCGGTTCCAGCGGAGCACCTGGTCCTCCGCCCAGTGACCCTCCGTATCCAGGAAGGCCGCAGTGTCAGATGCTGCCGGATAAGCCTGCTGGGGTTGCTCCGGTTCTACCGCCAGGACCGCCGCCCCGGCAAACGTACTCAGAACCAGAGATGCGGTCACCGTCAAAGCTGCCATTCGCTGAAATAGAGATTTCCTTCTTCCATACACTGTCGTTGTCTTTCGTGCCATTTTTTGAATACCTCCTCTTTCAACTCATAGGAACCAATTCTCACTTCGATCCTTTTTGTGGGTGGTCCATAGGTTGAGTATAAGTTACAGTCAAACGGACGGCTCTTATCTTGCCATTTCAACCATGCCCCTTTCAGGTTGATTTTGTTCTGGCGCTTTACACCCTTTGGGGATCGTGATGTTACTGCTTTTCGTGGTATATGCAGTGTACCCCCTTATGCTCCATCATCCCTCCCAAGCATTGCTTGTTGCATCGGATACAGTACCGGATCTTGCTCGTCTCTCCGGCTGCAACTTTATTTACCCATTGGGAATCAGCCACCAACTGCCGGCTCATGGCAGCGCATTGGATACGCCCTTCCTTTAGCTGCTGTTCCACAAATTCCGGATGAACCATGCCTCCCACTCCGCAAATCGGCAGCGATGTAAACTGGCGCACCTGATCACAGAACTTCAGGAAGCAGCCTTCCTCCGAAAAATACGGATGCTTTGCGCCGGGGATCGTATCCTGCAGGTCGGAATGATTTGCCAGAGCCACATGAAAGCTGGTAACACCCGCCTTTTCCAAAAGTGGTACAAAGACCTCCAGCTCTTCCTCCAGTACGCCGGCGTTGCCGTAATGGGGATTCTCCTGACGGACTGCCAGCTTATAATCAATGGGGTAATCCGGCAGCTTGGCGCGGATGGCGGAAACCGCTTCTACGGCAAATCGAGCCCTCCTTTCCGCGCTTCCGCCGTAGGCGTCTGTACGATGGTTGAAGCTGGCGGAGCTAAAGCTTCCGCACATCCGATCTCCATGCACCTGCACCATATCAAATCCGGCCTTTTGGGCCAGTACGGCTGCATCGCCGAACGCCGCGGTAATTTTTTTGATTTTATGAACGCTCAATTTTGATATGTAAGGTGCGACCTGTGCATTGAGTCGTGAGCGGAGTTCCTGCGGCGTAATTTTTTTGCTGAGAATACCCGGGATATATCGGAGCATGCTCTTTAAGTCGGAGTCGGACTGGTGAAGCTGGGCGCAGATCAGGCAGGCGTGTCTGTGCGCGATCCCAGCCAGTTTTTGATAGTGTGCAAATCCCTTCTTGCTGTAAAGGCTGTATCCAAAGCGGGCGGGCAGCACCGGAACATCTCCCAGGATGATCATGGCGCATCCTCCCGCCGCAATCTCTTCTATCCTCTTAAAATATTCCTCCTCTGCGAGCCCCATGGACGTTGGCGCAAAGATAATACGGTTTTTCAGTCTTACATGCCCCAATTCAATGGGGCTGAGCAACGTTTCAAACATAACATTCGTCTCCCTTTGCTCGGCAAATTCATGTCTCGGACCTTACTTTACGATCCGCCTGCCAAAAACAGCGGTCGGAAATCTTCTGCTTGTCTTTGATCACGGGCAGGCCTCCTTCTGCCGCCATATTCCGGTACGTATCCGCATCCGTTGACTGCCGCTCCTTCGGCCGCACTCCTTTCACTACAAAGTTATTCCTTGTACATCGAAATGGAGCTCTGAAAAACAACCTCGCTTTTCACAAAAATCGTTGTGTCCCCCGTCGGTTGATTGCGAAAGATGTGTTTGAATAGGTACTCTGCCGCCAGCCAGCCCTGCTGATACGGATTTTTAAACATCAGGTTTTGAAAAACGCCTCTTTTTAGGTTTTCGATGTTTTCCCCAAACACATCGCTTCCAATAGCCGGAATCCGGCCCGCCAAGCCCGTGTCCACCAGTGCGCGAGCAAGCTGTACGCTGCCCCGCGCTGTAACGCTGCAGCAGCCGGTGATGCCACGGTCCTTTTCAAACCGCTCCACCAGCCGCCGGTAAAGCCGGTCCATATCATTGCCGTAGTGCAGTGCGTAAATTTCCCGATTGGCATCATGCTCCTCCAGATAATCGTTTAGCCCCCGGGTAGAATCGGCATTCGCCGGCGTGCTTTTCTCTCCCGCGCAAACCAAGATGGGGCCGCCGCGCGGAGTACGCCCCAGCAGGATTTCTCCCATGATGCGGCCCAGCAAATAGTTCTCTGCCTGTATGCAGCAAATCCGGCCCACCTCAGGGGTATCGCTGTTTACCAATACGATGGATACGCCCTGGTCACTCAGATCCCTCAGCGCCCGCCCGGCCTCCGGCTCTATGTCGCCCAGCACGATCAGCCCCGAAAGCTTTCTCTCCCCCCGCGCGCGCCCAACGGCCTCAAGAGGCACCGAAACCGAATCTTGGTTGACATAGGGCAGCTCCACCAGTTCAATATTAAAGTCTTTTGCATCCCTGCAGTAAGCCCGGACCCCACGCCAGATTGGCTCATAGTAGAGAAGATTGTCCTGCGTAAGCGCCGGCAAAATTGCCGCTATTCGAGTTACGCCGCGCTTTAGCGAGGACGCCGCGGAGTTGCACTGATAATTTAGCTCTTTTGCCGTCTGCAGCACACGTCTGCGCGTCTCCTCCTTGGGGCCGGCCTTTCCGGCCAACGCCAAATGCACCGTCGCTATAGACAGCCCCGTCTGGGTTGCAATATCCTTGATCGTAATCCTTTTACTTGCGTTGTCCATGCTGTCCTCGTTTTAAAACGTTTTAATTCATATTGTGATATTCTTTGCCCTAAATTTGAAAAAAAGGTCACATTTATTCCAGATTTGTAAGTAACCCTAGTGTAACATAGTTATGCCTCATTCGTCCACTAGTGTACTAGTAAAATTTACACATCGCTTTTTGTGCACTTATCCAAATTTTAATTTTTTATATTGCTGTAATCGTGCATTTTCCCTTTTTTTGACTTTTTGGTTTATAAAAGGAGCCGGATAGAAGAGAAATCTCTTCTATCCGGCTCCTTTTATGCGTCAATGGTGGTTATCGAAAATAGTCTGGGTATTTTTCCCGGATGGCCTTGGCGTCAATCTTATATCGGCTCAGGTGCAATTCCATCAGACTCGTGGCGGCAGCGGCATCCTTTCGGGCGATGGCGTTCACCAAATTTTCATGGTCTTGGACAATCTTCAGGTTTTTCACCGCGCTCAGCGCCATGCTGCGGACCCGGTCAAAATGGATGGAAATATTCTCCATCAAGGCATAGACCTGGTCCTTGTGGGCAATTTCAAAAATCAAAGCATGGAACTGATTGTCCAGGTCCATCAGCCCCTCAGGGTAGTAATTCTCCAAATAAAAATTTTGTAGCCGCACGTTTTCCTGCAGACGTCGGATATCCTCCGGCGTAGCCATTTCACAGTCCAGCTCCACCACCGCACACTCCAGCACCTTACGCATGAAGCGAGACTCCTCCACCAGGTCGTAGTCGATGAGAGCCACCGCACTCCCCTTCTGGGGATAGATCTCCACGATCTTCACCTTGGATAATTCGATCAGTGCCTCCCGCACCGGGGTGCGGGACAGCCCCATCGCCGCGGCCAGTTCATTTTCACTGACCATGCTGCCTGGGGCCAGCTCCAGGTGGATGATGTTGTCTTTGATGGTACGCAAGGCATAATCCCGCCCGGTCTCTCTGGGTTGCCGCTGAGTCAAGCGCATACTGCCGTCGCCTCCTGTATTCTTTTTTAGCATACAGGACCAAAGCTCGCCCGTCAAGAGCTCGTATACTAGCTTTTCAGATATTTTTTTAAAGTTTCCCGTACGGCACCGGGCCCAGACAGCATCTCGCGGACCATGCCTTCGATTCTTTTCCCCAGTCCCAGCGCCGTAAGATCGCAGCCGAACAGCACCGGATTGGAGAGGACAGGCCCGAGCCGGTCCCCCAGACTGGCAGGGTCACCCAACGTCACCCCGGCCAACTGAGTCTGAAGGGCATCCAGCATGGGATCGCTGCTGCACTCCATGGCCCTGCCCTGGTCGTCCACCCCCAGCAGATAGCGCAGCCAGCCGGCAATCGCCAGGGGGATAAAGGTAAGGTCGGTCACCTCCAGATCCTGCCTCTGGGCATAGGCCTTAATGGTCTCGCCAAAGCGGATGGGCACCTTCTGGCTGGTGTCGGTGGCGATACGCTGGGGGGTGTCCGGGATAAAGGGATTGGGCAGCCGCTGCTCCAACACCTCTTGCAGGAAGGCGCGAGGATTGAGGATTCTGGGGTCCACCACCACGGGCATCCCCTCGTCGTAGCCGATGTGCTCGACCAAAGCCTTAAGCTCCGGGTCCCGCATTTCGGCGGCGATGCTGTCGTAACCCAGCAGGCAGCCGTAGACGGCCAGAGCGGTGTGCAAGGGGTTGAGGCAGGTGGTCACCTTCATGCGCTCGGTATCGTTGACGGTCTGTCGGTCGGTTAGATAGACCCCCGCCCGTTCCAACGGCGGGCGGCCATTGGGGAAGCGGTCCTCCACCACCAGGTACTGGGGGACCTCGGCGTTGACGAAGGGGGCAATATACGTGTTCTTGGTGGTGACAACGGGGGCCATGCCCTCAATTCCCGCGGCGGTCAGCGCCTCCTCCACCACCCTGGCGGGGCGGGGCGTGATTTTGTCAATCATGGACCAGGGGAACGAGACCCGGGTCTCGTCGGATACCCAGGCCACAAAGCCTTCATCCACATACTCCCGTTTCCGCCACTGCTCCGCCACGGTCAGGATGCCGGCGCGGAGCTTCTCCCCGTTGTGGGAGCAGTTGTCCATGCTGACCATGGCGACAGGGGCGGCACCGGCACGGTAACGCTCCAGCAGCAGGGCGCACACCAGGCACATGGCGTGGGAGCAGCGGGAGGGGCCGTCCGCGAAATCGGCCTCCACGGCGGGAAAGAACCGCCCCGCCAGGTCAGCCAGGGCATAGCCCTTTTCCGTAATGGTAAAGCTCACCATCTGAAGGGATGGGGCGCGGAAAATGGTCCGCAGCTTCTCCAGATCCTGCGGATAAGCCCGCCCGGCGCGGAGCCCCTCCGCGATGGAGGCCACCACCTCCCGCTCCATGGAACCGTCGGGCTTCAGGCTGACCATCAGGGTCATCGAGTCGTGGGGGGCATAAATTTGGTCCATGATGTCAAAGTCAAAGGTATCGGCGGCAAAGATGCCGCCCTTGACCAGCCCCTGCTCCAGCAGAGGTTGCTGCAGCCGGGCAATGAAGCCGCGAAAAATGTTGCCGGCGCCAAAGTGGACCCAGGTGGGATGCTCCTCCGTCTCGGCACGCATGGCCTTCCAGTCAAAGGATGGCAGCCGGACTCCGGCCTCCTCCCAGGCGCGCCGGTCCTGAATGCCGGCGTAGCTCAATTTCATATTCGTGCCTCCCTTACTTTGTGGACATCCGGTCAATCGCCTCCCAGAGGCCGTTGAGGTAGGTGGCGCCCAAGGCCCGGTCATAGAGGCCGTAGCCGGGGCGGCCGGACTCGTTCCAGATCATGCGGCCGTGATCGGGCCGGATGTAGGTGTCCGGGCAGGTGTCATAGATGGCCTTCATAATGGCGAACATGTCCAGATCTCCGGAAGAAGACAAGTGGGCTGCCTCCCGGAAGCGGTGATGACCCAGGTACTTCACGTTCCGGACGTGCAGACAGCCGATGCGGCCCCTCTCACCGAAGTGGCGGATGATGGCCGGAATATCGTTGTCCGGATTAGAGCCCAGGGACCCGGTGCACAGGCAGATGGCGTTGGAGGGGGAGTCGTGGAGCGCCACGATCTGGTCAAAGTCCGCCTGGCTGTGGGCGATGCGGGGCAGGCCGAAGATGGGCCAGGCCGGGTCGTCGGGATGGCAGGCCATAACTACGCCGCATTCCTCGCAGGTGGGAAGGATGGCATCCAGGAAATACTTAAAGTTGGCTCGCAGATCATCGGGGGCAATGGACTTATACCGCTCCAGAGTGGTCTCCAGCTCGGCCAGCCGCTCCGGCTCCCAACCGGGCAGAGAAAAGCCGTTGCAGTTGTCAATGGTATTGCGGACCAGGTCCACGGGCGTCATGGTTCCCAGTTCCTTCTCATCAAAATACAGGCTGTTGGAGCCGTCCTCAGGAATGAGGCGGGCCAAATCGGTGCGCAGCCAGTCAAAGACCGGCATAAAATTGTAGACAACGACCTTCACTCCGTATTTGGCCAGATTGCGGATGGTGGTCTTGTAGCCCTCGATGTAGGCATCCCGGCTGGGCAGCCCCATCTTGATGTCCTCGTGGACGTTGACTGATTCGATGACCTCGCACTCCAGGCCCGCGGCGTGGACCTCATCAATGTAGGCCCGAATCTCTGGTTCCGTCCACACCTCACCGGCAGCCTTGTAGTCGAGTAAACCCATGATCCCGGTCATACCGGGAATTTGTTTGATCTGGCTCAGGGTGATGCTGTCGCTCTGAGAGCCGTACCAGCGGAATGTCATTTTCATATGGTAATACTCCTATGAGTCAAAACTTATTTCCCAAACAGGTTGGGCAGCAGCATGCTGATCTGGGGCACGTAAGAAACCAGCAGCAGGGTGATAATCATACACAGATAGAAGGGCAGGGTGGCTTTAACCACCTTTTCCATGGGTTGCTTGGACACGGCAGATCCAATAAACAGCACGGCGCCCACAGGGGGAGTCAGCAGGCCGATGCCGCAGTTGAGCACCACCATGATACCAAACTGAATGGGGTCCAGACCGCAGTACTGGGTAGCGATGGGCAGCAGGATGGGGGTGGCGATCAGGATAATGGGAGCCATGTCCATGATGCAGCCCAGTACCAGCAGGATTAAGTTGAGCATAAGGGTCAGGACAATTGGGTTGTCGGTGAGTCCCACCACGGCGCCAGCCACCAGATCGGGCACGTGCAGGGTGGTCAGGCAGTAGCCGAAGACGCTGGAGGTGGAGATCAGGATCAGCACGATGCCCAGAGTATCCACGCAGTTGCCCAACTCGCGCCATACCCCCTTCCAGTCCAGACCCTTATAAACGAAGACGGAGACGAACAAGGAATAGATGACGGCGATGGCGGCGGACTCAGTGGCGGTGAAGACACCAGCAACCACGCCGATGACGACGATGACGACCGCAGCCAAAGCCCAAATCGAAGTGCCGATCTGTTTGATGAAGTTAATTATGCTAAACTTATCACCCTTGGGGTAGTTGCGCTTGGCGGAGATAATATAGGAACCCACCATTAGACTGACTGCCAGCAGGGCGCCGGGCAGATAGCCGGCCAAAAACAGACTGCCAACCGAGATACCGCCAGCCGTGGTTGCATAGATAACCATGTTATGGCTGGGGGGCACCAGCAGGCCCTCGCAGGAGGAGGTGATCGTGACAGCGGTGGAGAAGTCCGCGTCATACCCCTGGTCCACCATCATGGGGATCATAATCGAACCGATCGAGGCTGTGTCGGCAGCGGCGGACCCGGAAATGCCCCCGAAAAAGTAGGAGGCCACGATATTGACCATGGCCAGGCCGCCCCGCATCCAACCCACGCAGGCGTTGGCTAGGGCAATCAGCTTTTCCGAAATGCCCCCGGAGCCCATAAGCACGCCCATGGTGATGAAGAACGGCACCGCCATCAGAGAGAAGGAACTGATGCCCTTGACCATCTGACGGCAGAGGGTGACCAAGTCCTGACCCTGAGCCAGCAGGCACAGCACAGAGGACAGGGCAACGGCATAGGCGATGGGAAAGCGCAGGAGGATCATGACCAGAAAGCTAATCAGCAGCACCGCAATCGCTAAGGTCTGAGTATCCATTATGCATTCACCCCCTCTTTCACGAAGAATGCTTTGATGTGGTTATAGATGGCTTCCAGTTCAAAAATGACCATGGCCACACCGGCCAGAGGCACGGGGAAGTACATCCAAAAGCGGGACAGCCAGGGCATAGACACATAGGTGCCGCGACCGCCCAGGGTGGAGGTGTACCGCCAGCCCACCACAATCATGATGACGGCCAGGATGCAAACGGCAACGTCCGCCAGGATGTCAAGAAACTTCAGCAGGCCCTTGGGCAGAAAGCCGTCCAGAGCGGTCATGCGGATGTGGCTCCCCCGGCGGATGGCCAGCGCGGCGGAAAGGACGGCCATATAGCTCATGAGGGTCAGCACGACCTCCTCGCTCCAGGAGGGGTCCGGGATGAACGGGATATAGCGGCCGGCCACGGCCATGGAGGTAATCAGGATGTCGGCTACCAGCAAGACACAGGACTAAAACGACCCTATAGGTAATGTCGTAGGCCGGCTTAATCTTGTCAAGGGCGACGAAAATTTGCGGCATATGGGCTCTCCCTTCTTTTGACTATGAGAAGCGAGGGCACAGGGGCACACACCCCCGCGCCCTCGCTTTTCGACCATTATGTATGGTAGCGGCGACTCTTACTTCAGGTCCTTGATCTGCTGATACAGCTCGGCCTGGTCAGCGGTGTTCTCCTCAATCACTTTGGAGCAGGCCTCCTGCCAAGGAGCCAGATCGGTAACCTCGACCACGTTGCAGCCGTCGGCCTTCAGCTCTTCCAGGACCTTAGCCTCGGCATCGGCGGACAGCGTGGCGTTAAATTCCTGGGTATACTTGCCGGCCTCCATAATGACCTTCTGCTGATTCTCAGTCAGCTTATTCCAAGCGGCATCGGTGATGACGGCCTGAATGGCGCCCAGGGTGTGGCCGTCCAGAATCAGATTGTTGGCGACCTCCGGGAAGGCGTTGGACTTGTAGTTGGCAATGGGCTGCTCGGCACCGTCCACCACGCCGGTCTGCAGGGCAGAGTACAGTTCACCGAAGGATACGACGGTGGGATAGGCGCCCAGGCCCTCAACCAAACCGTTCATAACGGGGTCGTTGGACACACGCAGCTTCATGCCCTTCAGGTCCTCGATGCTGTTGACGGGAGTGCGGGTGAAGAAGTGACGGAAGCCCTCCTCACCGTAAAAGATGCCGCGCAGGGGCAGACCGAGCTCTTGGGGCTCGTTGAGGAACTCGGCGGCCAAGTCGCTGTTGGCAAAGTTCCAGAAATGCTCGCGGCTCTCGAAGGTAAAGGGGATGGAGAGCAGCTTGGACTTCTGCGCGCCGTAGCTGTTCAGGGCGAAGGCAGAGATACGGGAGATGTCAACGGTGGTCTCGCCGCCCAGCATGCCGTCCAGAACGTCGTTCTCCGAGCCCAGCACACCGCTGGCCTGCACGTCAATGGTGATGGAGCCGCCGGACAGCTCCTCCACCTTCTCCTTAAAGGCCGTGGCGGTCTGGCCCACGATGGTGTCGAGGGGGTTCACCTCGGCGTAAACCAAAGTCACCTTAGGATCGTTGGCCACATCGCCGGCAGAGGCACTCTCCACAGGCGCGGGGGCGCTGGCCGAGGGAGAGGGGCTTGCGGTGCTGCCGCCGCCACAGGCCACCAGCCCAAACATCATGGCGCCGGCCATCAGAGCAGAGATAAGTTTCTTCATGTCATTTCCTCCTTGAAATTGTGATAGCGGAATGGTGTTTGCCTTTGTGTGATTTCAATGTATCATAAACCTCTCTATTTGTCCACTAGTATGCTAGTAGAAAATACGGATGCATTCTTGTGCACATCGCCAAAAGTGCCCTGCCGCCCTTGCCAATTCTAGTCTTAAATGCAAAAATAGTATGAAGCCCCTCCTTAGACGCAACCGGAAGGCCTAGTCGGCCGGCCAATACGGTCCGCAGCACAACCCTTTTCAACGGGTGCGCCCGCCCTTGCTCCCACGAAATCTCGGCAGGCTTCTTCCCACAGCCATCCTTTCTGTCCCCCCGTTTCCATGGTGCGGCGGGGGACGGTTGGCATGGACGCCGCATCTTCTATTTTTCATTTTATATTTTACAGATTAGGTGGCGATGAATCAAGTGAACGAGCACGAACTCACGGTAATGGTACACATTGACGGAAGGCTATTTCGCAATTTTGCCCTGTTTGATACCTTCCGGCGGCAGCGCAAGTGGGTTTCCCCCGCCCTGTTTGCCGCCATTATGATCGGGTTTTCTTGCGTCTGCTTTGCCCTGCGTGGGCAAGCCGGGCAGGCGGTCTTACTGGGCGGCACGTTGCTGGCCGTTGGGCTGCTTTTGCCGGCGGCCTATTTCCTCAACTTTTTTCTCTCGGTCCGCACCCAGGTCAAAAAGCTCGGCCTAACCACCCCACAGCATGTATACACAGTTGTCTTTCAGGGGCAGAGCGGCGTATCCGTCTCTACCGACCGGGAACAGGCTTTCTATTCCTGGGAGCAGTTATATGCCGCTTATCGGGTCCCGGACGGAATCTATCTGTATGCCGCGCCCCAAAGGGCCTACCTGTTGCCTGCCGACCAGATTGCCGGCGGTGTCGATGGCTTGTGGGAGCTTCTCTGCACAAAGCTGCCCCAAAAGAACCTCCATGCCATGTGACGGGTAAGTGTCCCGATGCCCCGTCTTAACTAAAATTTTGGAAAACCTATGCGAATCTAATGCAAATTACACAAAAACACGCCGAAAAATTTTCTTGTCTTTCCACTTGCGCTCTAGTATGCAAGTATTATAATAGAAATAGTAATTTCTAAGATCATACAGCGGTTCAACAGTTTTAATCTTGCATGGTAGGAGGAGTATCATCATGAACGAAGTGCTCGCAAAGGTCCAACAGATCGGCGTGATCCCCGTAATCGCCATTGAGGATGCCGCCAAGGCGGTGCCCCTGGCCCGCGCGCTGACGGCGGGCGGCATTCCGGCCGCAGAGGTGACCTTTCGCACGGCGGCGGGGGAAGAGGCCATCCGGCAGATCGCGCAGAACTGCCCGGAGGTGCTGGTGGGCGCCGGCACCGTGCTGAATGAGGAGCAGTGTGACCGGGCCATTGCCGCCGGCGCCAGATTCATCGTCTCGCCCGGCTACAACGAGGCGCTGGTGGCCCACTGCCAGGCCAGAGGCATCCCCGTGCTGCCCGGCTGCGTCAACGCCTCCGACATGACCCGCGCGGTAAACGCCGGCCTGGAGGTGGTGAAGTTCTTCCCTGCCGAGCAGTCCGGCGGCCTGAGCTTTCTCAAGGCTCTGGCTCCCGTGTTTCCCAAGCTGAGCTTTATGCCCACCGGAGGCGTAAGCGCCAAGAATCTGATGGATTATCTGGGCTATGACCGCATCGTGGCCTGCGGCGGCACCTGGATGGTAAAGAAAGACCTGATTGAAGCAGAGCAGTGGGATGAGATTACCCGGGTGTGCAGAGAGGCCGTAAAGACCATGCTGGGCTTTTCTCTCCACCACGTGGGCATCAACTGCGCCGACGAGGCAGAGGCCGACCGCACCGTCCGGACGCTGTGCGCCCTCTTCGGCTTTACCTATCAAATGGGCAACTCCTCCATCGTGGCCATGCCCGCCGTGGAGTGCACCAAACAGCCCTGCCTGGGGACTCACGGGCACATCGCCATCGGCGTCAACAGCGTGGATCGGGCGGTGTATCACCTGGGACTCCAGGGCGCTGCCTTCGACGAGGCCACCCGCAAGACCGACGCTAAGGGCCGCACCAAGGCCATCTATCTCCAGGGTGAGTTCGGCGGATTTGCCATTCATCTGGTGCAAAAATAAGAAAGGTGATGTATGATCATGAGTAGAGTCATTACGTTCGGCGAAATTATGCTGCGGCTGGCCCCCAACGGCTACTACCGCTTCTTCCAGAACGATCAGATGCAGGCCACCTTCGGCGGCGGCGAGGCCAACGTGGCCGTTTCGTTGGCCAACTACGGCCTGGATTCCGCCTATGTGACCAAGCTGCCCGCCCACGCCATCGGCCAGGCCGCCGTGGATTCCCTGCGGTATTTCGGCGTGGACACCTCCAGGATCGTCCGGGGCGGCGACCGGGTGGGCATCTACTATCTGGAAAAGGGGGCCTCCCAGCGGGGCAGCGTGTGCATCTACGACCGGGCCCACTCCGCCATCCAGGAGGCCCAGCCCGACGATTTCGACTGGGACCAGATCTTGGACGGCGCGGACTGGTTCCATTTCACCGGCATCACCCCGGCCCTGGGGCCCAACGTGGTGGAGATCTGCAAGGACGCCTGTCAGGCGGCCAAGGCCCACGGCGTGAAGATCTCCTGCGACCTGAACTACCGGGGCAAGCTGTGGACCCGGGCCGAGGCCCGGGCCGCCATGACCGAGCTGTGCCGGTACGTGGACGTGTGCATCTCCAACGAGGAGGACGCTAAGGACGTATTCGGCATCGAGGCCGAGGACACCGACATCACCGGCGGCAAGCTGAACAAGGAGGGCTACAAGTCCGTGGCCAGGCAGCTCATGGACCAGTTTGGTTTTGAGAAGGTTGCCATCACCCTGCGCACCTCCATCTCCGCCAGCGACAACGACTGGGCGGGGATGCTGTACGACGGGAAGGACTTCTGCTTCTCCAAGGAGTATCACCTGCGCATCGTGGACCGGGTGGGGGGCGGCGACAGCTTTGGCGGCGGCCTCATCTATGCTCTGCTGAACGGCAAGTCCACCCAGGACGCCATTGAGTTCGCCGTGGCGGCCTCCGCACTCAAGCACTCCATCGAGGGCGACTTCAACCGGGTCACAGTGGCCGAGGTGGAGAAGCTCTCCGGCGGCGACGGCTCCGGCCGCGTCCAGCGGTAACAGCAGTCAACTTTGCCCTATCTTTGTCTCAGGGAGGTTTCGGATGGTCCATTCCAACCCTTTGTTGCGGGGCGAAAGCCCTCAGAAGTTTATTACCATCGGGGAGATCATGCTGCGTCTGACCCCGCCCAACTATGACAAGATCCGGGTGGCCACCAGCTTTGAGGCCAGCTATGGCGGAAGCGAGGCCAACATCGCCCTGGCTCTGGCCAATCTGGGTATCGACAGCACCTTCTTCAGCGTGGTGCCCAACAACAGTCTGGGCAAAAGCGCAGTGCGGATGCTGCGCAGCAATGACGTTCACTGCACGCCCATGATTCTCAGCTCGCCCCAGGACACCCCCACCCACCGGCTGGGAACCTACTATCTGGAGACCGGCTATGGCATCCGCCCCAGTAAGGTGACGTATGACCGCAAGCACAGCGCCATCACCGAGTATGACTTTTCCCGGGTGGACCTGGACGCTCTGCTGGAGGGCTTCGACTGGCTCCACATGAGCGGTATCACCCCCGCCCTGTCCCCAAGCTGCCGGACCCTTACCCTTGACTGCCTCCGGGCGGCCAGGGCAAAGGGTATGACCATCAGCTTCGACGGCAACTTCCGCAGCGCCCTGTGGAGCTGGGAGGAAGCACGGGACTTTTGTACCCAGTGCCTGCCCTATGTGGATGTCCTGCTCGGTATCGAGCCCTACCACCTCTGGCGGGACGCGGATGACCCCGGCAAGGGCGACTGGAAGGACGGTCTCCCCCTGCAGCCCAGCTATGAGCAGCAGGACGAGATCTTTCAGGTCTTTCTGGAGCGCTACCCCAACCTCAAGTGCATCGCCCGTCATGTTCGGTATGTCCATTCCGGCAGTGAAAACAGCCTGATGGCTTACATGTGGTACCAGGGTCATACCTTTGCAAGCAAGCTGTTTACCTTTCATATCCTGGACCGGGTCGGGGGCGGCGACGCTTTTGCCAGCGGTCTGATCTATGCCATGATGTGCGGTTATCGCCCCATGGACATCGTCAATTTTGCCGTAGCCAGCAGCGTCATCAAGCACACGATTCACGGGGACGGAAACATTACCGATGACGTAGAGAGCATCCGCAACCTGATGAACATGAATTGCGACATCAAGCGGTAAGCCCCGACACAAAATCAACGAAAAGGAGCCTGTGGATGAAAGCGTTTATGGACAAGGACTTCCTTCTGGAAACCGATACCGCCAAGCACCTATTCCACCACTATGCGGAACAGATGCCCCTGGTGGACTACCACTGTCACATTTCTCCGAGGGAGATCTACGAGAACCGCCGTTTCAACGATCTTGTAGAGGTCTGGCTTGGGGGGAAGCAGCCCGATGGCAGCTATTTTGGCGACCACTACAAGTGGCGGGTCATGCGTTCCAACGGGGTAAGCGAGGACTATGTTACCGGTGACAAGCCCCCGGTGGAGCGGCTGAAGAAGTTTGCCGAGGCTCTGGAGCTGGCGATCGGCAACCCCATGTACCACTGGTGTAACTTGGAACTGCGCAAGTTTTTTGGCTATGAGGGCTACCTGTCGCCCGAAACCGTGGACGAGGTATGGGCCATCACCTCCGATCAGCTGCAAAACGACCCCAGGCTCACCGTACGGGGGCTGATCGAGCAGTCCAACGTGGCCTTTATCGGCACCACGGACGACCCCGTGGACCCATTGGAGTGGCATAAAAAGATCGCCGCAGACCCCACGATTCGCTTTCAGGTCTGTCCCTCCTACCGCCCGGACAAAGCCATCAACATTACCAAGCCGGGCTTTGCAGATTACATGGCCAAGCTGGCCCAGAGCGTAGGCAGAAAAAGCCTGGACAGCGTTCCAGACGTCTGTGACGCCTTGGTGGAGCGGCTGGAGTTCTTTAAAACGCTGGGCTGCCGGGCCAGCGACCACGGCTTGGACTATGTCCCCTTCCGTCCCGCCACCATGGCCGAGGCGGACGCGGCCTATCGGAAGGCCATGGCGGGAGAGCCCTTGAGCCTGGCGGAGGCCGAGGGCTACCAGACCGTCATCCTCCTCTGCCTGGGCCGGGCCTACCATCGGTTGGGCATTGTCATGCAGCTCCACTACTCCTGCCTGCGCAATGCCAACCGGCGGATGTTTACCGCTCTGGGGCCCGACACCGGCTTTGACATGATTGCCCAGAACACCTGTGGCGGCAATATCGCCTCCCTGCTGTCCGCGCTGGACATGGACGGCCAGTGTCCCAAGACCATTCTCTATTCCCTCAATCCGGCTGACAATGAGCAATTGGACTCCATGCTGGGATGCTTCCAGTCCGATGAGATCCCCGGTAAGATCCAGCATGGCTCCGCCTGGTGGTTTAACGATACCAAGTCCGGTATGGAGGAACAGATGGCTTCCCTGGCCAATCTGGGGCTGCTGGGCAATTTTGTGGGAATGCTCACCGATTCCCGTTCCTTCCTCTCCTATGCCCGGCACGACTACTTCCGCCGCATCCTATGCAACCTCATCGGCCGCTGGGTGGAGAATGGGGAGTACCCCAACGATGAAAAGGCCCTGAAGAAAATCGTGGAAGGCGTATGCTATACCAATGCCGCCCGGTATTTTGATCTGTAAGGAGTGGTCCGTTTCGTGACTCAGACATCGGAGACTCAGCGGGAGGGCCGGTTGCTTCGCAATGTGCTCTTTACCTTTTTTGTCAGCGGTGCGGCCTCTCAGCCCCTGGGCTCCTTCATCCCCTTCCTGCGGGACACTTATGGCTTCAGCTACGACCTGTCCGGCGTGCTGCTGTCCTGCCAGTCCATTGGGAACCTGCTGGCAGTGCTGGCCGCAGGCTTCCTGCCCGTCTACCTGGGCCGCAGGCGGAGCATTCTGACCACTGGGGTATGGATGGCGGCCGGCTATCTGATTTTTGCCAGCGGCATGGGGACCCCCCTCCTGCTGATCCTGGCCTGCCTCATGACCGGTATCGCCCGCGGCGGCAACTCCAACTTCGCCAACACCATGATCTCCACCCTGCCCGGAGATAAGGCCACCCGCGGCTATAATCTGCTGCACGGCTGCTTTGCCGTGGGGGCCCTGCTCTCTCCTCTGCTGCTTATTTTCTGCGCCGGGCGGTGGCCGGGTCTGGGCTGGCGGATCATGGCCGGCCTGTTGTGTCTGCTGTGCATCAGTCAGCTTGTCGTCTACGCCAGAATGCCCCTTCCGCCGGAGTATGCCAAAAAGAGCATCACGTCGGTGGATCTCCGGTTTTTTAAAGTCAAGCAGTTCTGGCTGGGCGCCGCCATGCTTTTTTTCTACATCTCCACCGAATACGCCATCGTGGGCTGGCTCGTCACCTACTTTCAGGACATCGGAGTTCTGGACCCCAACCAATCCCAGATGATGAACAGTCTTCTCTGGCTGGTCATTTTTCTCGGGCGAATGGTGGGGGCCGTCATTACGGGAAAACTCTCCCGGAGCAAGCTGCTGCTGCTGGACGGGGTGGGTCTTTTTTCCTTCTTTCTTGTTATGTTCTTCAGCCGGACCCCTGCCCCGATCATCCTGGGACTGGTGGGCGTCGGCTTCTTCATGGCCACCATTTACCCCACTGCGTTCGCCTTTGGCAGCGACTGCATCCGGGGCAACGACCTGGGCTGCAGTGTCATGATCTTTACCGGCAGCGCCGGCGGCATCCTCACCCCGGCCATGGTGGGTTTTGTAGCCGAGCGGGCGGGCATCCGGGCGGGGATGGGCCTGATTGTGGTGTTTGCGGCCCTGCTGCTGTTTTCCATCCTCCTCAGCGTGTTCAGCGTACGCGCAGCCCAGGCTTTACCCGAAAAAGGAGAATGATGCGAATGGAAACACTCTCTTACAAGACCCTGGAAGCACAGGGCTATAGCGGATATCTGCTCAGAGACGCCCCGGAAAAGGTCCTCCAGTTCGGCGAGGGCAACTTCCTGCGGGCTTTCGTGGACTATTGGTTTGACGTCTCCAATGAAAAGGCGGGCTGGAACGGCAAATGCGTCCTGGTCCAGCCCATCCCCCAGGGCCTGGCCAGCCCCATCAACCGCCAGGAAGGGCTCTACACGCTCTATCTCAGGGGCCGCCAAAATGGAAAAAAGGTGGATCAGAAGCGGGTCATCTCCTCCGTCAGCCGCTGCCTTAACCCCTATGAGGCGGAGGACTACGCCGCCATGATGGCCCTGGCCGTCTCCGACGACCTGGAATACGTGGTTTCCAATACGACCGAGGCGGGCATCGTCTACGACCCCGCCTGCAAACCGGATGACGCGCCCCCCGCCTCCTTCCCCGCCAAGCTGACTCAGGTCCTCTACGCCCGCTGGAAGGCCGGCAGGCCGGGCTTAGTCATTCTCTCCTGCGAGCTGATCGACAACAACGGCAGGGAATTACTCCGATGCGTGAACCGGTATATCGACCAGTGGGCCCTGGAACCCGAATTCCGCACCTGGGTTATGGGGGAGTGCACCTTCTGCTCCACCCTGGTGGACCGCATCGTCCCCGGTCGGGTGAAGGACCCGATAGAGGCCGCCGCCATGGAAGCCGCCAACGGCTATCGGGATGATCTCATCGACGTGGGGGAAATCTTCGGTGTGTGGAACATCGAAGGTCCGGCATGGCTGGAGGAGAAGCTGCCCTTTAAGCGGGCGGGCCTCAACTGCCCGGTAGTCCCCGACGTGACCCCCTATAAAAAGCGCAAGGTACGTATTCTCAACGGCGCCCACACCGGCTTCGTGCTGGGGGCCTATCTGGCGGGCTTCGACATCGTGCGGGACTGCATGGGGGACGATACCGTCCGGGGCTTCATGAACCGGATGCTCCATGAGGAGGTTATCCCCACCCTTCCCCTGGATAGACAGGATCTGGAGGCGTTTGCCTCCGCTGTCCAGGACCGGTTCAACAACCCCTTCGTGGACCACGAGCTCATGAGTATCGCCCTCAACTCCACCTCCAAGTGGCGGGCCCGGAACCTGCCCAGCCTGCTGGAATATGTGGAGCAGACGGGAGCGCTGCCCGCCTGCCTCACCATGAGCTTTGCCGCCTATGCCGCCTTCTTCTCCAGCGATGTCCAGGCCCTCACCGATCAGGGCCTCGTCTGCCGGCGGCCCAAGGGCGACGAGTATACCTGTTCCGACGACCGCTGGGTCCTGGAGTTCTACTGGGCTCACAGGGGCGACCGCCCGGAGGATCTGATCCATGCCGTTATGACCAATGAACGGATGTGGGGCCAGGATCTGACCGCCGTCCCTGGCTTTGAAGCTGCGGCCGTGGCCGATCTGAAGCTGATCCGGGAACAGGGCGCCCTGGCAGCCTATGCCGCCTGTCTGTAAGGAGGCGCACCATGAACCTTATCCGCATTCATCCTCTGGATAACATGGCGGTGGCCTTGGAGGACATTCCCACAGGGGAGACCGTCACCGCCGGAGGTAGTACCGTCACCGCCCGCCAGGCCATTCCGCGGGGCCACAAGCTCGCCCTGGCAGCCGTTCCCGCGGGGGCCCGGATCATCAAATACGGCTGCACCATCGGTCTGGCCAAGGCGGACATCGCCCCCGGGGACTGGGTCCACGTCCACAACGTGCGCACCGGCCTCAGCGAGGACGGCGTGTACGCCTACCATCCCCGGGTCGGCGCCCTGCCCCCCGTCCCTCCCCGGACTTTCCAGGGCTACCGCCGCCCCGACGGCAGGGCCGCCATCCGCAATGAGCTGTGGGTCCTCCCCACTGTGGGCTGCGTCAACGCCATCGCCCAGGCCCTGGTACGGGAAAACCAGCATCTGACAGGCGGCACGGTGGAAGGTCTTTATGCCTTTCCGCACCCCTTCGGGTGCAGCCAGATGGGGGAGGACCATGCCCAGACCCGGAAGCTGCTGGCCGCCCTGGCCCGCCACCCCAATGCGGGGGGCGTGCTGGTGCTGGGGCTGGGGTGCGAAAATCTGACGATGGAGCAATTTCAGGCCGAGCTGGGGCCCCATGACAAAAACCGCATCCGTTTTCTGGTCTGTCAGGACGTGGAGGATGAACTGGCCGCCGGTGCCGCCCTGCTCAAGGAACTGGCCGATTATGCCGGGACCTTCCGCCGGGAGCCGATTTCTGCCTCCGAGCTGGTGGTTGGTCTGAAATGCGGCGGCTCCGACGGTCTCAGCGGCATCACCGCCAACCCCGCAGTGGGTCGGTTTTCCGACCGGCTCATCGCCTTGGGCGGCTCTACTGTCCTCACCGAGGTACCTGAGATGTTCGGTGCGGAATCCATCCTCTTCGACCGCTGCAAGGATCAGGCCGTTTTTGACAAGGCCGTCCAAATGGTGGAGGCGTTTAAGCGCTACTTTATCCGCCACGGCCAGGTAGTCTATGAAAATCCCAGCCCCGGCAACAAGGCCGGGGGCATCACCACGCTGGAGGACAAGTCCTGCGGCTGTGTGCAAAAGGGTGGAAGCGCCCGGATCGTGGATGTGCTGGGTTACGGCGAGGCTGTGACCCGGCGGGGCCTGAACCTTCTCAGCGGACCGGGCAACGATCTGGTGTCCACCACCGCCCTCACCGCTGCCGGCGCCCACCTCATTCTCTTTACCACCGGCCGCGGCACCCCCTTTGGGGCTCCGGCTCCAACGGTAAAAATCTCCAGTAATACCGCCCTTTTTCAGAAAAAAGGGAGCTGGATCGACTTTAACGCCGGTACGGTGGCGGAAGGCGAGACCCTGGATGCCGTGGGAGACCGCCTGTTGGATCTGGTGCTTGAGGCGGCCAGCGGCAGTCCTACGAAAACCGAACTCCACGGGGCCCGCGAGATTGCCATCTTTAAGGACGGCGTGGTGCTGTAAGAAAGGAAGCAGGTTTTATGAAAGACCCTCATTGCGGCTACTGCGCAGGCGGAGAGACCCTGGCCGCCTTCGGCATTCCCATCTGTGAGCTGAGCGTCAGCACGCTCATCCTCTTTCAGGAACAGAGCCACCCCGGCCGCTGTATCCTGGCCTATAAGGATCATATCAGTGAGTTGGTGGACCTGACCGACGCGGAGCGGAACGCCTTCTTCACGGACGTAGCCAGAGCAGCCAGGGCGATCCACGCCGTCTTTCACCCGGACAAGGTGAACTACGGCGCTTACGGAGATACCGGAAGGCACCTTCACTTTCACTTGGTCCCCAAGTATCAGGGCGGCTACGAGTGGGGAGACGTCTTTGGGATGAATCCCGGCCGAACGTTTCTCTCCCAGGAGGAGTATACGCGCATGATCGAGCAGATCAAGCTCCATCTGTAAAAGGAGAATACCTATATGGATATCCGTTATTCCGCCAATCCGCGGGACTTCAAGCGCTATACCACGGAGGAGATCCGAAAGGAATTCCTTATCGAAGATCTTTACCGGCCTGACCAGGTGACGGCGGTCTACTCCCATGTCGACCGAATGGTCACCCTGGGCTGCATGCCAGTAACCAAAAGCATACCCATCGATCAGGGCATTGATGTGTGGGCCAATTTTGGCACTCATTTCTTTCTGGAGCGCCGGGAGGTCGGCCTGTTCAATATCGGCGGGCCAGGTCAGGTAACCGTAGACGGCACAGTCTATCCCATGGGCTATAAGGACTGCCTGTATATTACCCGCGGGAGTCGTGAGGTGTTGTTTTCCAGCGACAGCCCCACCGCCCCCGCCAAATTCTACATGGTCTCCGCCCCGGCCCACTGCTCCTATGAGACCCGACTCATCCGGCTTTCCGACGCCGCCAGAAAGCCCCTGGGCGCTTTGGAAACCTCCAATAAGCGGGTCATCCACCAGTTTATCCACCCCGACGTACTCCCGACCTGCCAGCTATCCATGGGCATGACCGTACTGGAGCCGGGCAGCGTGTGGAACACTATGCCTGCCCACACACACGAACGGCGCATGGAGGTATATACCTACTTCGAGATCCCTGCGGGCAATGTGGTTTTCCATATGATGGGCGAGGGGCAGGAGACCCGCCACATTGTCCTGCAGAACGAGCAGGCCGTGATCTCCCCCTCCTGGTCCATTCATGCCGGAGCCGGCACCGGAAGCTATTCCTTTATCTGGGCGATGGGCGGTGAAAATCAGGCCTTTGACGACATGGATGTGATTCCTGTCACCGCGCTGAGGTGACGGTCATGGATATGTTGGGTCAATTTTCCCTAAAGGGAAAAGTTGCTCTGGTCACCGGGGCCAGCCATGGGATCGGCTTTTCCATGGCCGTCGCTCTGGCCGGCGCGGGCGCCGAAATTGCCTTTAACGGCCACAGTCCGGACCGGCTGAAGGCCGCTGAGGCCGAGTACGCCGCGCGGGGAATCCATGCGCGGGGCTATCTTTGCGACGTCACTGACGAGACCGCCGTCCAGAACATGGTAGCCCGGATCTCTGCCGACTTGGGGCCGGTGGACATTCTGGTCAACAATGCGGGGATGATCCAGCGTACTCCCCTGTTGGATATGTCCGCCCAGGATTTTCGCCGCGTAGTAGACGTCGACCTGACCGCTCCGTTTATTGTGGCCAAAGCCTGTATCCCGGGCATGATCGCAAAGGGACATGGCAAAATCATCAACATCTGCTCCATGATGAGCGAGCTTGGCCGGGAGACGGTCTCTGCCTACGCCGCCGCCAAGGGCGGGCTAAAAATGCTCACCCGAAACATCTGCGCCGAGTTCGGCGGAGCCAACATCCAGTGCAACGGTATCGGCCCCGGCTATATTGCCACTTCCCAAACAGCCCCCCTGCGTGAGCCGCAGCCAGACGGCAGCCGTCACCCCTTCGACCAGTTTATCTGCTCCAAAACCCCGGCGGGGCGGTGGGGCAGGCCGGAAGATCTGGCTGGTCCCGCCGTCTTTCTTGCTTCTGATGCCTCCAATTTTGTCAACGGCCACATCCTGTATGTGGACGGCGGCATCTTAGCCTATATTGGCAAGCAGCCCTGATCCGATGGCTGCTTCCATTGACGTATACGCCTTCAAATACCGAAAAGGGAGTCCCCCGGTCTTGTAGCCGTGGGACTCCCTCTCGTTTTCGGGGCAAAAAGCACGTTTTTCTCCCCATGGAGTCACAGCGCTCTTCAGGGTATGCGCCGCTTACTGGCGCAGGATCAGGGCGGCGTTAAACTCCGCGCCATCGTAGGCTCCGTTCACCTGAAGGTAATCCCCCACCTCCAGCTTCCGCAGGGTCAGGGTTCCGCCGTCCCACTCCAGGAACTTGGTGTCGTCGTCCACATGGACGGTGATGAGCTCCTCGTTGCCGGCGCTGTCCAGGCTGCGCAGATAGATGTACTGATTGCCACGCTCCGTGCTGACATAGACCACGGTGCCGCTGAGCTGGCTGCCGGAGGTGACGGCCTGCTGGACCTCGATGGCGGCGACCTGGTCGCCGTTGACCACCAGGCCGATCTTGTAGCCCGGCTTCAGGGCGGACAGTGCGATGGTCTTGCCGCTCTGGGTAATGGAGGTGGCCGAGGTAACCGTATAGGACGCTTCCTCCCCATCGGAGAGGGTCACCTCCAGAGTGCTGCCGCCCACCTCCTGAATGATGCGGTTGATGGTACCGGTCATATTGGCGCTCTGGGGGGTGGCCTCGATGCGGGTAACCACGTGGTAACGGACGGTGACCTCCACCTCGTCACCCAGCCGCAGCTTGTCAATGGCGCTCTTCTCCTCGTTGCGGTAGATGGCGGGGGGATCGGACAGGTCGATGGCAAAGCTCACCACGGTGTCGTCGCTCTCGGTGACCTCCAGGGTGACGGTGGAGCCGCTGGAGGTGAACACCCGGTTGGTAAGGACGCCCTCGGTCACCGCCGAGCCGGGGTAGCAGTCCAGCCGCACCAGCTTCTCTCCGGAGAAGCGGGCGGTGGCGAACCACTCCTTCTCCAGCTCCTTGAGCTTGATGGCCGAGCCGTTATAGGTGAATACGCAGCTGTCGGCCACGTCATAGCTGGTGGATTTGCCGGTGGCCGGGTCGGTGAGGGTAACGGTGTTGGTGCTGCTGGCCCAGGTAAAGGCCTTGATACCGCCCTGCACATATTTCGTGACGGAATCCACCGAGACGGACAGGGCGGAGCCATCCTCGTTGGATACCCGCAGAGAGACGTAGCACCCCTCGTAACCGGAGGACAGGGTCCCCTCCAGGCCGTTGACGGTGACGGCGGAGCCGCCGGGCACGGCATACTGGTGGGTGACGCCGTCAAACCCGCTGACCCGCAGGGTACAGCCGCTGCCGGACTTCTCCACGCTGGAGAGAATGCCGGTCTCCTCCCGGGTGCCGCCGGTGAGGCGGACAGCCACCAGACGGCCCTGGTCGTCGGTCATGCAGACGGCGGTGGCGTAGCCCGCGTCGGGGTCCACCACCGAGCGGTCCCCGATGGTCTTGGAGCCCACCTGCACCTGGGTGAAGCGGTTCATGGTGACCACCCGACCGGCACCGCCCACCGTCAGGGCAATACTGTTGTCCTCGATGCCGTTGACCGAGCCGGTGAACTCCTTCAGGGCGGCGCTGAGGTAGACGTCCTCCGCCACGCCCTTGCTGGTCAGGGCGATGCGGACGTGCTTGCCCGCCTTGAGGCTGCTGCTGGTGGTCTCCATATTGTTCTCATAGATGACGGCATCGGCGGGCAGGGAGATGCTGCTGGTGGCGCCGGTCAGATCGCCGGTGAGGGTCAGGACCACCACGCCGCTGTCCCCCTTGGTGACGGCGGCAATGGTGCCCTGGATAAAGTCATAGTCGTCGTACTCGCTCAGGTCGGTGATGGTGCCCCGCTCCTCCATGAATGTCAGGGCGCGGGAGAGCATGGTGGCCATGATGGCCCGAGTGACCTCGCCCTTAGGGCCATAGGCGTTGTTGGTGTCGCCCTGGACGATGCCGTAGACGTTGAGCAGATAAACATAGGGCTTGGCCGACTCACGAATGGAGGCGGTGTCGCGGAAGGTCATGGAATAGGAGTCCAGTCCCTCGGCCATGGGACCGAGCTGCATGGCCCGCACCAGGTAGACCGACAGGTCCTCCTTCTCGATGGGCTTGGAGAGACTCCCGTTCTGCACCAGACCCTTGAGCTCGGTGTAGGAGAGGATGCCGGTCTCCAGGCAGATGGCGAACTCCCGGTAGAACCAGGACTGGGCCCCGTTCAGCAGGCCGTCTACATCCTTCTTGCGGTCGGAGGCAATCCGGTCGGCGATCCCCTGTTTGACGGGTACGGCCCGGGCGCAGAGGGCCAGGGCCTCCGCCGTAGTCAGCTTGTTTTCCGGCTTGAAGGTGCCGTCCTCATAGCCCTTGAACATGCCCGCGTCGGTCATCTCCTCGATGTAGCTCTTGGCCCAATGGCTGGCAATGTCCGGGAAGGTGGCCGCCGAAGCCGGAAGCGCCGTCATGGTCAGCGTCAGGGCGAAGGCCAGCAGGCAAGTGAGCAGTCGTTTGGATTTCATATCGCACCTCCATGCAGTTGTCGCGCGCAGGGTAACATAACCATACTTCTTTTAAAATTATAACGTTCTCCCGGCAAAAAAGCAACCGGCAGTTGTCGGAATCGTCAAAAACCTGGACAAGCGAGGCCCCGGACGCTCCGGCGCGGTTGGCGGGCAGTCTCCAAACGGAGACTGCCTGTTTTAAAGCCCCGGCTACGGAAAATCAGCCGTGTAAAACGCAAACAAAGAATGTTTTATTTTTACTTAAAAGTGAAATAATAGTTTCTGCGATTTTTATTTTTTGCAATTTCGCCTTCTCTCTGGCCGTTTATCGTGTCTCTATTTGGATACATTCGGTGCCATGCGGAGACGATTTTGCCCAACCGCTTCTACTTTTTTGAGGCCCCCCTATAAAAAGTCCAGCGTCTTTTTGCGCTAGGCGTCCAAGGGATTCCGGATCTGGTCGCACCAATTGGCACAGACTTTGCTAGAATTTTGGGGCAAGAGACAACGCTCACGCGGCCGGCCGGCGCGGGGAGCTGCGGATCTGGCAAATTGGTTTGGATTGGAATTTTTGCAAGGAGGCTGTCAACCATGAGCGAGGCAATCAAGAAGCTGGCGGAAAGCCTGGAAAATACAAAGGTGGAGCAGGACGGGGCCATCGTCGTGATCACCATGAACCGTCCCAAAGCGCTCAACGCGCTCAACGACCAGACTCTAGGCGAGCTGGACCGGATCTTCAGCTGCATCGAGACCGAGGCGGAGGTGCTGGGCGTCATCATCACCGGCGAGGGCAAGGGCTTTGTGGCCGGCGCCGACATCAGCCAGATGAACGGCTACGGCGCCGAAGAAGGCCGCAACTACGCCAACCGCGCCCAGACCCTGTTCAATAAGATCGAGGGGCTGGAAAAGCCCGTGATCGCGGCGGTCAACGGCTATGCGCTGGGCGGCGGCTGCGAGCTGAGCATGAGCTGCGATATCCGTATCGCCTCCGAGAAGGCTGTGTTCGGCCAGCCCGAGGTCAACCTGGGTCTGGTCCCCTGCTTCGGCGGCACCCAGCGTCTCAGCCGCCTGGTGGGCACTGGCATCGCCAAGGAGATGATCTTCACCGCCCGCCAGATCAAGGCCGACGAGGCCAAGGCCATCGGCCTGGTCAACAAGGTCGTGGCGCCCGAGGCCCTGCTGGACGAGGCCAAGGCCATGATGGGCGGCATCATCAGCAAGGCCCCCATGGCCGTGCGCTATGCCAAGGTGGCCATCAACAAGGGCGTTAATATGGATCTGATGAACGGTCTGGAGCTGGAGAAGGACGTCGCCGCCCTGGCCTTTGCCTCCGAGGACGCCAAGGAAGGCACCGCCGCGTTCCTGGCCAAGCGTCCCGCCGTGTTTCAAAACAAGTGATTCTCCCCCGCAAGAGAAAGAAAGAGAATTGAATTGATTAAGGAGGAGCTTCTATGACCGTTCTTGGTATCATCGGCATCATTGCGGCTTTCTGTTTACTGATGTATATGATCATGAAGGGCTTCAACATCTATCTGACCGTGTTTGTCTGCACCCTGGTGGTGGCGCTGACCAGCCAGATGAATGTGTACGAGGCGTACAAGGTCCACTTCATGACCGGCTTTACCAACTTCTTTAAGAACTACTACCTGGTCTTCCTGACCGGCACCCTGATGGCCAAAGCCATGGATATCACCGGCGGCGCCAAGGCCATCGCCAAGGCCATCATCAAAATCATGGGCACGGAGTGGGCCTTTATTTCCGTGCCTCTGGCCTGCGGCGTGCTGTGCTACGGCGGCGTGTCCGCCTTCGTGTGCTCCTTCTGCGTGTTCCCCATCGCCCTGCAGGTCTTCCGGGCCGCCGACCTGCCCCGCCGCGGCATCCCCGGCGCGCTGTGCTTCGGCTGCTCCACCTTCGCCATGATCGCCCCCGGCGCCGTGCAGATCCACAACGCCGTGCCCTCCACCAACCTGGGCACCACCTATATGGCCGGCGCGGTCAACGGCTTCCTGGCCTGCGGCTTCATGCTGGTGGTCGGCATCATCTACCTGCACTTCTGGCTGAAAAAGGCCAAGAACAACGGCGAGCACTTTGTGGCCAAGGCCAGCGACGACTTCGGCGACGACGCCAACGAGAGCCTGCCCAACCCCATCGTGGCCCTGCTGCCCCTGGTCATCACCATCTGCCTGGTCAACATCAAGGTAGGCGGCGTGGTCATCGCCCCCGTTGAGGTTGGCGTGCTGGCCGGTGCTGTGTCCGCCGTCATCCTGATGATCAAGTACATCGACGTCAAGCAGCTGCCCAAGCACTTTGCCGACGGCGCCGCCATGGCTCTGATCTCCATCACCAACACCTGCGCCGTCAACGGCTTCGGCGGCGTAGCCTCCAACAGCCCTGTGTTCTCCACCATCACCGACGCCATGGTGAACATCCCGGGCCCCAAGCTGCTGGGCCTGGTTATCGGCACCACCGTCATCGCCGGCATCTGCGGCTCTGCCTCTGGTGGTCTGGGCATCGCAGTGCCCATCCTGGGGCCGGTTTACACTCAGTTGGGTATTGCCCCCTCCATCGTCCACCGCGTCATGGCCCTGTCCTCCTCCGCGCTGGACTCCCTGCCCCATAACGGCTACATCGTCACCGTCACCAACGGCCTGTGCAACGAGACCCACAAGGACTCCTACGGTCTGACCTTCGCTCTGACTGTTGTCATCCCCTTCCTTGGCTCGCTGGTGGGCGTACTGCTCTTTACCATCTTCCCCAACCTGCCCTGACCGGGCGGTCCATTCCACTGCTTTCTCCCTTGCCATACGATGCTTCTCTCCCATCCTGTCCGGAGGCCGGCGCGGCGTTCCCTCCATCCGCCGCGCCGCCTCTCTCCGGACCCTGCGGGGGGAACAATTGAAAGGAGTTTTCTGTTATGTTTAAGCCTTTGGAAGGCGTAAAAGTCATTGACCTGACCTACTTCGTCGCCGGCCCCGGCGCGGCCCGCATCCTGGCCGACTGGGGTGCCGACGTCATCAAGGTGGAGCCCAGCTTCGGCGACCCCGGACGCGGCACCGGCGCCACCATGTCCTGCCCCACCAACAAGGACTGCAACCCCTTCTACACCGCCTACAACGCCAACAAGCGGGGCCTGTCCCTCAACCTGAAGAGCGAGGACGGCAAGGCCATTCTGGACAAGATGCTGGAAACCGCCGACGTGTTTGTGTCCAGCTACCGTACCGGCGCCCTGAAGCGCCTGGGCCTGGACTACGATTCTCTGAGCAAGAAATTCCCCCACCTCATCTGGGCCCAGATCAACGGCTTCGGCGACTTCGGCCCCGCCAAGGACAACGCCGGCTTTGACACCGTGGCCTTCTGGGCCCGCTCCGGCGCCATGATCGACATCACCGAGAAGGACACCTCCCCCGTCAACCCCCTCATCGGCTTCGGCGACGCCACCACCTCCTGCTCCCTGTCCGGCGGCATCTGCGCGGCCCTCTATCAGAAGGCCAAGACCGGCAAGGGCTGCAAGGTCATGGTCTCCCTGTTCGCCCAGGCCATCTGGAGCGAAAGCGCGGGCATGGTCTCCACCCAGTATGGCGACGAGTACCCCAAAACCCGCCTGAATCCCGGGTCTCCCGTCATGGACACCTTCAAGAGCTCCGACGGCAAGTGGTTCTACATGAGCATCCTGGAGCCCGACCGCTACAACGACGCCCTCTTCAAGGAGCTGGGCCTGAACGAGCTCATTGGCAATCCCGACTACTCCACCGCCGTGGGCAGCAAGGCTCACACCGAGGAGCTGGTCGCCATCCTGAGCAAGGCCTTCGCCCAGCACACCATGGATGACATCTCCGGCATGTTTGCCCGGGCCGATATCGCCTATGACCGGGTCCAGCACATTAAGGAAGTCCTGGACGATCCCCAGGCCCTGGAGAACATGTACATCGTCCCCATGGCGAACAAGGACGGCACTGTCACCAAGCAGCCCGCCACGCCCATTCGCTTCGCCCTGACCGAGCCCACCTGCATCGAGGACATCGCCCCCACCATGGACCGTCAGGCCCCCATGGTCGGCGAGCACTCCGCCGAGATCCTCCGGGAGTACGGCTATTCCGAAGCCGACATCGAAAGATTCCTGGCCGACAAGGTCATCACCATCGAAAAGCTGTAAATTCCCCCTGTTGTGCAGCGCGGGGTTCCATGGTACAATAACTTAACCTGTGCTCCGCGCCCCATCCGCCTTATGTGAAAGGAAGGGTTTCCCTATGCTATTTACCGAAGATCAACAGATGATCCAGCAGCTGGCCCGGGACTTTGCCGAATCCGAGCTGGCCCCCATCGCCGCCGAGATCGACCGGGAGGAGCGCATTCCCAAGG
>OLSB01000614.1_pt1 | contig 40016 bp, 43 predicted proteins | sample 1672071 | NCBI WGS metagenome assembly OLSB01 (sample SAMEA3136642, study PRJEB25190) | human gut metagenome | biome: human gut; feature: human-associated habitat; material: faeces | place: Austria | collected 2013 | reverse complement strand
GAAAATGTCCAACCGACAGCAAGATGGAGCGGATTATATATTAATTAGTCTGAACAGTAACAATTTTTAATTAAACAATATTCTATATGTAAATTAATAATGAATAGTGAAAAACAAATAATTCTTCACTATTCATTACATTTTTAATAATAGCAGGAACAGATCCTTGTTCGCAAAAAAATTGCAAACAAATTACAAATAAAATTCTAAAAAACTATTTACATCTATAGCTGTCACACATTGATTCGTCTTCTGCTCTTCCGTTATTGCATCCTGGACATGCACAGACTTTTATTTCATTTAATTCGCAAACCTCATTAGCTTCATTATTATACATACAGCTACATACATTACATTTTATTTTTTGATTTTTTTCCATTTTAAAACCTCCTTCAACATTTATTATGTGTTTTTTTGGAGGTTATAAAACATATTTAATTTTTACAAATTTTACTTTTTTTTCTTATTTTAAATTTGATAGTAATATCTTTTCGCATAAGTCTTCGTATGTTATTCCTGTTACTAATGCTTCTTGTGGTAATAGACTGGTCTTTGTCATTCCTGGTAAAGAGTTTGCTTCTAATACATTGAGATTTCCATTTTCATCTAAAATAAAATCTATTCTTGAATATGCACCTAAAAGTAAAGCATTATGAACTTTCATAGCAATTTGTTGCATTTCTTTTATTTTATCTTGTGAAATTTTAGGTGGACATATTTCTATTGTCTTTCCTTCTTGATATTTATTTTTGTAATCATAAAATCCGGATTTTGGAATTATCTCTATTGGTGGAAGTGCCGTTTTATCTAAAATACCAACAGAAAATTCTCTTCCTTTTATATATTCTTCTATTATTATTTCATCTTTATACTTTTCACATTCTATTATTGCAACTTCAAATTCTTCTAAATTATTTGCAATAGAAACTCCAATGCTTGAACCATTATTTGCAGGTTTTACAACTACAGGAAATTTTATATTCTCTTTTCTAACATTTTTTAATAGATGCCACTTTGGCGTTTTAATATTATCATGCTCTAATATTTTTTTTGTTAAGATTTTATCCATTGCAAGTATACTTCCTTCGTAGCTACTTCCTGTATATTTTATTCCCATACAATCAAATATTGCTTGCAATTTACCATTCTCACCTATTGATCCATGTAATGCTAAAAAAACAATATCTGCCATTTTACATATTTTTATAACATTTCTGCCAATTAAGTCTTTTGTATTTTTTTTTGTAAGTTCAGGAATTTCTTCATCTATTGTAAAATCATAATTTCTTTTTTCGTTTGAAAATAGAAGATGCATTTCATCATCTTTTATGCCTTTGTATAAGTCTAACAGCAATACTGAATGACCTTTTTCTACTAATGCATTAGAAATTAACATTCCCGAAGCTAAAGATACATCTCTTTCTGGACTTAATCCTCCTGCTAAAACAACAACATTCATAATTCTCCTTCTTATTCTCTTAGAATAAGGCTTTTTACTGTTCCTTTTAAACTCTTTATATAATCATCTTTTAATAATACTAAAAATACTGCATACGAAATTACTCCAAGCCCTGCTTTTACTATTACTGATATTATATTATCTGCATGAATAAATATACCTACAATTTGACATATAATAAACATTCCCAATGATGCGATAAAATATTTATAGGCCATTTTTAACATATCTTTTATTCTTATTTCATTTCTTATATAATAAATTTGAAATATATCTACAAATATTTGTGAAATAACAGTAGCTATTGCCACTCCAATTGCTTTATATTTTAATATCAAAAACGCATTTAATATAACATTTACAACAATTCCTACACATATAGAAACAGTATATTCTTTGTGTTTTTTAGTTGGCAATAAATATGCAACACCAATTATATTGCTAATTCCTGATAGCACTAACAGTGGAGCCATCACAACTGTCACCTTTGCTGCTATTTCATAACCAGCACCTAAGAAGAATGGTATAAATTCTTTTGCGACTGATATAATTCCAAACATCATTGGGAAAGTTAGGAAAAACATAAAATTAAATGATTTATTCAAATATATTTTTAATCTTTGTCTCTCTCCCTTATGATAAAGGCTTGCGATCTTAGGAACCATAACAAGGCTTAAAGATGCAATTATTGTCAATAAAACATTTATTATTTTATATGCTTCTTCATAATTTCCAAGCTCTGCCTTATCGCCTATTATTTTTCCAAGCATTGTTTTATCCATTATGTTGTATACTTTTACTGCAATTTGTGGTACAAATAGAATCATAATAGGTATAAAATGTCTAAACACACTAATTTTTTCTATTTTTTCGCCTTTTAAATATTTTGGTAAATATGCCCATAAAGATAAATTGCCGATTAAATCTGCTAATGAATAAATAAGCAAGTATTTGCTTAAATCGTTTGGTTGTTTTACTAATACAAAAATTAGCATTACACTAGTTGTTCTGACAATGAGGTTTCTCATAACAGTTTTTTTAAATTCTTCTAACCCTTGCAAAAACCAGCTTATATCAAAAGCACTAGCAAGAAGATAAAATAATAATATTTCATAATATATTTTATATTCTCCGGCTGTTCTTATTATAGTAAAATAATAGATAAGAGTGGCTATAGCAAGAGTTATGAATCTTAATATAACAATTTCCCAAAAAGACTTTTTACGTTTTCCAATATCTTCCCCAATATACGCTATTTCTCTTTGCCCATACATTGAAACTCCAAGTGATCCAAATAATATAAAATATGTAACCACTGAAGTTGTATAACTATATATACCTATTTTTTCTGCGCCCAAAACCCTTGAAATATAAGGAGTTGTAATTAGTGGTAATATTAAAGTTAACAATTGATATATTAAATTATAGAAATAATTCTTTTTTACGCTTTTTTCTTTCAAATTTTATGTCCTCTTCTTTTTTATTTTTTATCCTATATCACAACTGAACCCACAATTCCTGCATCATTTTTTAGTTTTGCTGTCACTATTTTAGGAATACTTCTATCATTAAATAATAAATTTTCATTTTTTATTTTCAATGTAATCATATCTATTAACTGCTCTTTATAATATACAAAGCTTCCCCCAATAGATATCACTTCCGGTTCAAATATATTAATTAGGTTAGCAAGACCTATACTTAAATTATCAATATATTCTTCTACTATTCTTTGCACCTTTTCATTTTTTGACATATTCAATAAAATTTCTTTTAATTCAATTGAACTTATATCTTTTTTATATAATTTGGATATTTTCTCTTTAAGCACTCTTATAGATGCATATCGTTCGAAACATCCTAAGTTTCCGCAATTACACTTGATACCGCCTTTTTTTATTATCATATGTCCTATTTCAAATCCTTCATATTGCTTTGGCTTTAATAATTTATCACCCATAAATACAGCTCCACCAATACCTGTTCCAATAGTCAAAAATACAGCATCTTCATATTTTTCTAGACTTCCATACATTTTTTCTGCAACAGCAGCACATTTAGCATCATTTCTTAATTGTATTGGGATATTAAAATATTTATTTATTTCTGATACAATATCAAAATTTCTAATATGTAAATTTTCTGCTTTTATTATCTCTGTATCTGAAACAGTACCAGGAACTGCTATCCCAATTAGTTCTATTTGTGATATGTCAATTTTTCCTTCATCTAAAATGTTTGTTATTAAATTAACTATGGTGTTTATTAGAATTTCATTATAATCTTTTTTTTGTAAAGCAGCTACTAAATCTTTTTCTTTCTTCAAGATTATCTTGCCAGCTCTATCTACTAAACCCACTCCGACATGGCTTCCGCCAATATCTATTCCTATCTTCACAAAAACATCCCTCCATTTTTATTGTAGGGGAAAAATCAGATTTCTTCTTGAAATATCAAAAGTTTTTCCTATACAACAAGATTAGGCTACCTTCTTATAAATACGCTGAGAACATCCATGTTCCTGTATACATTTGAATTAATGGAACTAATACTACTATTGTTACAAATATTAATAATACACCTACTATTGCATAAATTATTTGCGGTAATACTTTCATAATTCTTTCCATTATAGTATCTATATCTATTTGCATATATTCTAATAATTTTTCCATAATCTCTGTTAAATCTGTCTGCATACCAATATGAAGCATCTCTGTAATCATTGGACTAGATAATCCTGATTTTTCGAATGGTTCTATCCAAGATTGACCTATTAATATGTTATTCAAAGCAGACTCTATTAATGAAAGCATTACTAAATTATTAGATATATTTTTACTTGTTTCTAGTGCCTCTTGTATTCTCATTCCATTTCTTAAATTTAGCAATAATGCCTGAATAAGTCTTGAAAATTCTATCGCATAAATTAATGGGCCAAAAACTGGCATTTTATACTTAAAATAGTGAAAGTTATATTTCCCTTTTGGTGTACGAATATACGCAAATATTGCTATAAAAATTACTGCAATTATTCCTACTGGTATATACCAATACTTGACTAACATATCTAAAAAATGAGAAAATGCTAATGTCATAGCAGGCAATTCATCAGTGCTTCCGACTGAATCAAAAACATTTTGCATCATTGGTACAGCAATTATTGTTCCTACTACTAATAATATTAATAAAGCAAAAAATTGTATTAGGTTCGGAACCAATATACTTTTAATTCTTCTGTTTAAACTCATTGTATCATCTAAATATTTAACAGCTTGCTCTAATGCATTTGTAAGTGAGCCTGAAAGTTCTCCTACTTTTATCATGTTTATATATATTGGTGGGAAAACTCCTTCATAATATTCCATTGTAGTATACATATTTTCTCCAGCTTCAACACCAATTAAAATATCCTCTAGTATATTCTTTAAAGTCATATTTTCTGTTGTATTTATTAAAGTAGAAAGTGCATGTATGTTATTAAAATTTGCTTTTTTTAGTAAGTAAAAATTCTCAGTAAATATTGCTATATCTTTTTTTGTTACTCTTTGGTTTTTATAAATAGCATCATGTATTCTTTTTTTGAATTTGCCGTTTTTAGATTGTAGTTCTTTTTGTATTTCATTATATCTTATAGATTTTAATACACTAGAATTTGTCTCTATATTTCTTTTTTGTTTCTTCGAATTTTTAATTTTCGCATTTATCTGAGTAACAGCAATAGGAGTTAAATCGTTCTTTTTCAGCCTTCTAAGTAATATATATTTGTTGCTTTCTTCTACTCTGTTTCTTACTACTTGCCCATTTCTAGTTACTGCTTTATATATATATATAGGCATTACTATTCCTCCTTAATATTCAGTCCTTTTCATTTTGAGTTGCATTATAGTCCTATTTAAAACTTCATAGTTTTTCTCTTCTATTTGTGCTTTTGCCTGTTCTAATGTGATTTTATTATCAACATATAAATTTGCAAGTGCATTTATTAAACTAATATTTCCTTTATCTGCACTACTTTGAATTGCATCCTCTAGCTCTGATACACTAAACTTTTCTTTTCTAATACAACCTGCGATTACATTGTCTACCACCATAACTTCTGGAAGTAATACCAATCCTTCACCTGTTCCTTTTATCAATCTTTGTGATACAACTAATTTTAATATAGATGAAATCAAATATTTTATACTTGCCTGATCTCTTACTTCATAGAAATTTATCATTCTATCTATTGTCTCAGCACATGATTTTGTATGTAATGTACCTATTACTAAATGTCCAGATTCTGCCATGTCTATAGCTGCCTCCATTGTTTCTTTGTCTCTAATCTCTCCAATAACTAGAATATCACAATCTTCTCGTAGGGAATTTTTAACACCATCTCTAAAGTTTAATACATCTCGTCCTCTTCCTACTTCTTTTTGAATAATCAAAGATTTATCTGATGTATGCTTAAATTCTACAGGTTTTTCTAATGTCAATATTTTTTTATTTGTTGTTTTATTTACATCATTGATTAATGCATTTAATGTTGTTGTTTTTCCTGAGTTTGTTTTACCTGTAACTAGTATAACTCCTTGTGGTTGATAAATCATTCTTCTTACAACATCTGGGATACCTAACTCTGAAAAATTTGGCAATGTATTTTTTATTAATCTTAATGTAAATATTGGAATATCATCTGCAATTGAAATATTTACTCTTAATCTTGTTTCTTCATAAACAAATGATAAATCTAACCTTTTTTCCTCTTGAAAAGTTGCATCTTTTTCAACATTACCTCTTACGAAATAATCATATATTTCATACATATCACTTTCTTTGAGTTGTTCCATCTCTTCTATTTGTATTAAATCTCTTGCAATTCTAAGTGTTGGTTTTCTACCACATACCAAATGAACATCTGAAGCATCTTTTTGAATTGCCATTTCTAGGATTTTGTTAATATTCATATATTTCCTCCAATTTTATATACTAGAATATAATTATTTTTTTATTTAATTCTTCTAATGTAGTTATTCCATCTACTACTTTGTGAATTCCATCTACAATTAATGGCTTATATCCACTTCTTAATGCCGCATCTCTTATTTCCATTACTGTACCATTAGTCATTATCAATTCTTTTAATTCATCATTTATTTCTAATACCTCAAACATACCAATTCTTTCATAATATCCTGTTCCATTGCAAAAATTACATCCTTTTGCTGTATATGTGAATTTATCTTTTAAATCAAATTCGCATCCATATTTGTCTCCTATTTTTTTAATAATATCGATTTCTTTGTCTGTAAATTCACGTTTTATTGCACATTTTGGGCATATTTTTCTTATTAATCTTTGAGATACTACTGTAACTAGAGTACTTGCAATATCATAACTTGATATTCCCATTTTCTTTAGTCTTGTTATAACTTCAATACAATCTATTGTATGAATTGTAGATAATACGTAATGTCCAGTCTGTCCGGCTTGCATAGCAATTTCTGCTGTTTCTTTATCTCTTATCTCTCCGAAGTAAAATTATATCAGGATCTTGTCTTAGAACTGTTCTTAGAGCATCTGCAAATCTTAATTTTTCGTTTATCTCAATTTGGTTTAATCCCGGTATTCTTATTTCTACTGGATCTTCAATAGTTGTAATATTAATTTGTGGTTTATTTAAATAATCTATTATACTATATAAAGTTGTTGTTTTTCCTTCACCAGTAGGTGCTGCCATTATTGTTATAGAATTTCTCTTATTAAAGCTTTTTCTTATTTCTTCATCTGATTTATTAAACCCTAGCTCTTTTAGTCCTTTTATAGTTGAATTTTTCTTCAAAAGTCTTAAAACAAACTTTTCTCCATAAATATTTTTTTGTGAAGATACACGAATATTATAATCTGGATATAAAACTATTCTACCATCTTGAGAATCCTGTCTCTCTTGAAACATATTAGATATAGCTTTTAGCCTACCTATTATTTGGTTCTGTTTTTCTTTTTTTATATCTGCCTGTGTTATAAGTTCACCATCTATTCTATATCTTACTCTTATACTATCTTCCAATGGTTCTATATGAATATCACTCGCCCTTTTTGCCATTGCTGTTTTTATAATACTATCTACAAGAGTTGTGGTATCAGTTCCTTGATCAATTTTTTCTGATGCATTTTCCGATAAAGCAATTAATATCGCATCAATATTTTTCTCAAAAGTAATACATTTTTCCATTACTAACCCTTTATTTAAAAGTATCAATTTTACAGTATCTATCGCTTCTTTATTTAATGTATCTGCAAAACACACTTTTATTTTATTACCCATTATTTTAAAAGGAATTGCTTTATATTTTTTAGCAATGTCTAATGAAATATATTGTAACATATCTATTTGAATATCATTTTGCGTAAGAATGATTGCTTCTTCATCTAATATATCTCCTAAAGCTTTAATTAAGGTATATTCATCACACAAATTTAAAATACTTAAGATTTCTATAATCTTTTTTTCAGGATTTTTTTTCTGATACTCTAATGCTTTATCAATATCTCTTTGAGTAATAATTCCTCTTTTTACAAGCTCTATACCAATAGGTCCTCTTGCCATATTTCCCCACCTCTCATATTTTTTATTTTGATTTTATTCTTTGTATATCTATAGTGTTATCTTTTTTACCAGTTTTATAATTTAATGAAACTGAAACTATCTTTACTAAATTGTCTACAGTTTGTCCTGATGGCATATAGTTTTCTACATTTATTTTTAACTTATATGGTGATGTCAAATTATTTATTTCATTTGAATTTGTTGCCGTTATCAATGTATCTTCATTTTCATTTATATATTTCAAAAGTGTCTCTTCGGTTACATCTTCAAATTTTAATTTATCTACATATTCATAAAAATCTACAATATAATTATTTGCCATCGCATTTCGCTTTGCATTGGTAGATATTGCTAGCACATTATATGCCAGTGTTGCAATTAGTCCTACAAATAAAGTCAACAATATAATAGCTATTAAAGCATCTACTGTTGTTATTCCTCGTTCATTTCTAAAATTTATTTTCATTATATCTTCTCCTTAAGATATTAAATTTGTCATAATTAATATAATTACATTAGTTATGCATATATTAAATACTGGATGCATATGTTTATTACTTGTAAATAAATAATATATAATTATATTTATAATAGATAATATTGCAGATATTATAAGGCCAATACTATTATTTACTAAAATTAAAGAAAATATTGCAATAGCAAACATCAATGGCGTACTCTCTTTTTTTGAAATTAATATTAGTAAAAGTACAGCAACTAAATATATAATATATCTATAAATACTTATATCTAATATATATAGATATGTCATATATATTATTTGAATCACAATGCCAAAGCATAAAACACTTTTTGAAATTTTTTTTGTTTCTTTCTCAATGCCTGCTAAAATCATAATAACTGTATAATATATAGATACAAATATTAAAAATATCAATTGTGAAATTGTTAGTGTGTATAAATTTAATTTAAAAGAATAAATTGTTAGTGTATAAAGTAATCCTGATAATAATTCTATTTTAATATATCTAGAACCTATCTTTTCGTTGCAATATCTGCACTTCCCTTTTAATATGATATAACTAATAATAGGTATTAAATCTAAAAAATTTAACCTGTGATTACAATGCGGACAATATGACCTTGTATGAGTTATATTTTCCTTTTTTGGTATACGATATATTGCAAGTGTAAGAAAACTTCCAATTAATACTCCCATTATATATACAATGATATAAAAAATAATTTGTGGCATTTTCATCTTTCCTTTATGGAATTTTAGGCACATACATTAATATAATGCATATGCCTACTAGCTTTTAAGTATTAGATTAATAATAAAACTCTATATTAATCTATGTTTTTTATATTTGATATTTTTATTTATCAAAATATCAAATAACTATGATGTCGTTGTTCCTGATATTGCTATACCCTTGTGTTTAATTTTTTATCTCACCTGATGCTTCTTGTTGTTTTATTTCATTGTTCCTATTACTTCTGGTTTTATTAGTATTTATTCTGATGTTGTTTCTGATGTTGTTTCTGATGTTGATAATGCTTCATTAACTATGTCCTCGATTGATTTTTCACCAATCTTTCCATTAGATAATTCTTCTTCTTTATTTGCTTCTTCTTGTGTCCTTTTTGCTGCTTCTCCTGCATAATCAAATAATTTGCCATCAGTAGCAATTCTGATTGTTACTACTACTAGTATTAGCATTACTATTATTGTTATAACTAATGCTATTAATGTAATACCATTATCTTTTTTCATTTCTTTCACCTCCTATTTTTCTTTTGTTTTTATATTATTTTGTTAAATAATATCATAAATAATTATTTTCCAACAATATTAAAGAAGTTTCCTCCAGAAGTGTTGTTTATTGTTGAATTGTTTCCAAGTTCTTCATTCTCTGCTTTAGAGCTCTGCAAAGAATATGGCTCAATCTTACCTGGATTATACTCATTGTTGTTTTTATATGTATTTAAATCTTTTCCATCTATTTGATAGGTTTTTACTATTTTATCTTCTTCTTTTAATATGGTTTCTATTTCTTGTTCTACTTCTTCTGGTAGGACATATGCATCTACTTTACTTGGTATTGTTTTATTTATTGGGTTATAATCATAAAATACAAAGGCTGTTATTAAAACAATCACAACAAATAATAATAGTATTATACCAATCTCTTTAATCACTGATTTAATCATAATTTTCTCCTAATTAAAACTTATTTCTAATCCGTAAACTTTAAATGTTGCCTCTAACCTGTTTGGTCCATAAGAAGTTTTTGTAGTTGTATTTGATGTGGTACTGCTAGCATTCTCCTCGTTTTTTGAGGTAGTCGAAGATCCCCCATTCGTTTTTTTTATAACAATAATTTCTGAATATGGGTCTTCTCTATCTGTAGTTGTTCCATCTGCAGTAGTATCAGTTGTTGTTGTTGTACTGCTATCTGGTATCATTTTAAAATCTGCAATTCTAAAATTTAAATTAGTATCTTTTTCAATATCATATATAAAATCTGTTACATTTATATAGCTACCAACAATATTAAAACTTAAATTGTATGTACCGTTTCCAGCATCAATAACATCCATTTTCATTTTTACTTTTCTGTTATCAGCATAATCTCCAAGTTTCGTCCATAAATATTCTATTTTATATTTATTTATTTGAACAGAATTAACATCTACTTCATTTCCTAAATATTTAATTTTCTCATTATATTTATCTTTTTCTATATTTAAAGAACTTATAGACTCTTTAAGATTATTTAGTTCACTTGGATATTCTTTATTTGTTTTTTCTATTGCTTGCTCTTTTTTTTCGTCTAATTCTATACTTTTTTGCTTAATTTCTGTAACACTACTTATATGAATGTTTCCCAAGGAAATTCCTTTAAAACAAGTGAAATATAACATTATACATAACAATATAAAAATTATAGTTGTTAATATTTTTTTCATAATACCCTCACCTTCTTTAGTATGGCAATTCTCCCGTTATTTCTATTGTTATAACTCCATTATTATTTGTTCCTGATGTTGAAGTAACATTCGTAAGGACCACATCATTTTGGATTGCTGCTTTAAAATATCCTAATTGTTGATATTCTTTTGATTCAGCAATTATTTTTATTTTTTTATTTGAAGTATTTTCTATTGATAATATTTGTACCTCTGATGGAACCAAAAACATTATTTGATTTAGAAAATTCGGTATAGCATTTTTCCTAGAAATATTTTCTGCATAACTATTTTCCTTTTCTTTAATTTTTTCTAGTAGAGTAGTATATTGCGTTGTTTTTTTGTTAACTGAAACAGCATTTTCTTTTACTGTTTCTATTTTAGTGTTTGTATCTTCAATGACCTGATTAGCCTCTTCTATCTTTGATGTTATTCCTTTATTTAAAAAAGTTGTTACTCCTATATATACTATCAAAGCCATTAAGACTGCTGATATTGACCTTGTTATTCCTTTCTCAATCCAATCAAAATTTCCACTTACATTAAATTTTATTTTTGATGAAGAAATACTTTTCTTTGGCGAACCCTTGCCAATCTCTATAGTTAATATTTCTTTTATTGTTTCCAATATTTCATTACGATTTAAGAAATTAATAGCAGTGTCTTGTTTTGGTGTTAATCCTTCTAGTGCAACAGCTATTGCAGAGTTTACTTCAACATAGTCTTTGATATTAATTTTTAGATTTGCTTTTTTTGCAAAAAATGGTACTAATATCTCACATTTTTTATCCATAAAATTTTCTTGAAAATATAAGTCTATATTATTTATAATTGCTCCAGTACCTGTTATATATATATTATTAATGTCAACATTTGATTTTTCTATTATTTCCTTTGTTTTCTCCATAATTGTATATATATCTGGCATTATATAATCCAAATAATCGTTTTCCTCTAGTTGTAGATTTTGTCCTGCTTTTGTATAAATAGTAGTATTTTTACAAATTTCATATGCTTTCGAAAAAGAATTTTCTCTCTCTGCAATGTTATTTATAATTTTTTGCATTCCTTCGTCTAATGTTTCTATAATGTATGGTTTACCATCTAATAAAATTGTAATTGTAGTTTTTGCTTCTAAATTTATTATTAGAGAATTTTGTGCATCTTTTTCTACTGCTAAATTTGCTATTGATGTTGCTATTGGAGAAATATTAGATGTTCTATATTTGTCTAATAGTTGCATTCTCTCTACAATGTTTGCTTTATCTACATAAGCATATAATACTTTAAATTTATCATTATCATCAAGATTTGGCATTGTAATATATCTATATTCAAGGGCTTTACTGTTTTTTGTTTGTTCATTGCAAAAATAGTCAAACTCTGTACTAATAGCCTTATCCAAGTCTCTTTTGCTTAATAACCTAAAAATATTCCTAGACACATATTTTTCATTTGCAATATTAACACTAATAGGAGTTTTAAAACTATATGTTTCTCTCACAATTTGCTCAATTGTTTTTTCTAAATCATCAAAAAACTTTACTCCATAAGCTTCGATTTTTATATTGTCTTTTTCTTTTGAAAGTTTAGCATATTTAATTAAATTGTTCTCAATATATAATCCTAAACAATTTGACATTTTTTCTCCTCTTTTGAATATTTCTGCATGATATCTATATTTATTATTTTACAATTTTTTTAACATAAGTCAATAAGTTTAATGTAATTGTAATTTATTTGTAATGCTTTTGTAATATTCTTTTTGTATATTTTTCTAAATTTAGACAATACTAGTATTTAACTATACTATTGGAGGTCTATAACATGGAAAATTTAAAACATATAAAAATAACAGGAGTATCAGATATTTCTTGGAAAGATGCTATATTAAAAGCAATTTCTGGTGCTTCGAAAACCATCGATTATATTTCAAATATCAAAGTATTAGAACAAACTGCTAAAATTGATGGTAATAAAATTATTGAATATTATGTAACTATTGAATTGACATTCAGCATAGATGAAAACAGGTAAGGAGGATTGTTATGAAACCTATAAATACAAATAAAGAATATCAAGAATATGTAAATAAAAAATCGCCCAATTCTCCAATTTTCAAAAACTGTTTTAATAGTTTTTGGACAGGCGGTTTGATTTGTGCAATTGGGCAAATAATAATGGAAGTTTGTAAATACAATGGTCTTGATACTACAGCAAGTTCTACTATTGTTTCAATTTCACTAATATTTTTAAGTGCATTTTTAACCGCTTTAAATGTCTTTAATAAGATTGGTAAAATTGCAGGTGCCGGCTCGCTTGTTCCAATTACTGGTTTTGCCAACTCAATTGTTTCCCCTGCTATGGAATACAAATCAGAAGGGTATGTAATGGGAGTTGGAAGTAAAATGTTTACAGTAGCAGGTCCCGTACTCGTATATGGAATTTCGTCTTCTATATTAGTCGGAATAATCTATTTGATTTTTAGCATTTAATCGTATGTGTAATTCTGTTTCCAGAATTGTAGTGAATAGTAAAGATTATTCATTAATTAAATAAATCAGAAAGGAGAATTTATAATGAAAAAAATAGGTAATCAAACTTTAAAATTTGATAATCCAGTTAATATTTTAGAAACAGCTTCAATTGTTGGTCCCAAAGAAGCTGATGGTCCTATGGCAAAATATTTTGATAAATGTTTAGAAGATGAATTTTGGCAAGAAAAAACTTGGGAAAAAGCTGAAAGTAAAATAATTAAAGAAACTGTTAATATGAGTATTGTAAAAGCAAATATATCTGCTACTCAAATTGACTATTGCTTTGCGGGTGACTTATTAAATCAATGTATTTCTTCAAGTTTCGGCTTAAGAGATTTAGGTATTCCTTTTTTCGGAATATTTGGTGCATGTTCTACTTTTGTAGAAGGAATGCGGACTGGCTTCTTGCCTTATAGATGGTGGTGCTGCAAATTACGCATTATGTGCCGCTTCTAGCCATTTTTGTAGCGCTGAAAAGCAATTTAGATTTCCACTAGAATTAGGAAACCAAAGGCCTCCTTCTGCACAGTGGACAGTTACAGGAAGTGGTGCTACTATACTTTCCAAAGTTGGAGACGGGCCAAAAGTTACACATTTTACTCCTGGTAAAATTGTAGATATGGGTATAAAAGATGCAAACAGTATGGGAGCCGCAATGGCACCTGCTGCATTGGATACACTTGTCACACATTTTAAAGATACTGGTAGAAATCCTAGTTATTATGATGGAATTTTTACTGGTGATTTAGGAACTATCGGTAAAGAAATTCTTACCGAACTAGCACTTACAAAGGGTTATAACATAAAAAATAATTATGATGATTGTGGAGTTTTAATGTTTGATAGGAAAAGACAAGATGTGCACTCTGGTGGTAGTGGCTGTGCTTGTATTGCTACTATATTTTCAGGATATTTATTTAACAAATTAAAACAAAAAGAATATAATAAAATTCTTTTAATTGCAACAGGTGCCTTAACAAATAGCACAACCGCTCAGCAAGGTGAATCGATACCTGGCATTGCACATGCTATTTCAATAGAATTTTAAGAAAAGGGGAAATTTATATGCAGGATTTTTTTAATAATTTTGATTGGTTAATGCTTTTAAAATCATTTGTAGTAGGTGGTTTAATTTGTATTATTGGTCAAATTTTAATTGATAAAACAAAACTTACTCCAGCAAGGATACTTGTTGCTTTCGTTACAGCTGGAGTTATTTTAGGAGGAATAGGAATATATCAAAAATTAGTTGATTTTGCTGGTTGTGGCGCTACAGTCCCTCTTACCGGGTTTGGCAACCTTCTTGCAAAAGGTGCAATTGAAAAAACTAAAGCAGATGGTTTTATAGGAGCATTTACTGGTGGCACAGCTGCAGCTGCTGGTGGAATTGCCGCCGCAGTCTTCTTTGGCTACATTGCATCTCTCATATCGAAACCAAAAATGAAAAAAGAGTAGTTTTTCTACTCTTTTAATATTCATATTTCACCTATCAAATCATATTCTTTCACATCTGTGATTTTGCATTTTTCCCAAGTTCCAGTTTTCAAATTTTTATTTGTTTTAATAAACACTTCTCCATCTGTATCTGGAATGTCCATATATGTTCTTCCTACATATAATTTTCCATCATAATTTTTATTTTCTATCAAAACTTCATATTCTTTACCTATATATTTTTTCAGATTTTCTTTTGAAATTTCATTTGCCAATGTCATTATTTTATCAAATCTTTTCTGTTTTGTTTTATAGTGTACTTGTTCTGGCAATCTTTCTGCAGGAGTATTGTCCTCTTTTGAATATTTGAAAACTCCCAATTTATCAAAATATCCTTTACCTACAAAATTATATAATTCTTCAAAATCTTCTTCCGTTTCTCCTGGAAATCCGACTATGAGTGACGTTCTAAGTATAGCATTTGGAAGTTCTTTTTTTATCATTTCTAATTTTGAAATAATATCTTCTCGAGTTGTCCTTCTGTTCATTTTTTTTAATATTTTATTTGAAATGTGCTGAATTGGAATATCAAAATATTTGCATATTTTATCATTGTTTTTTACAACTTGTATAAGCTCTTCAGTAATGCTTTCAGGATATGAATACAAAAACCTTATCCATTTAAAGCCTTCAATTCGGCAAAGCTTTTCTAATAATTCTGCAAGTTTTGGCTCTCCATATATATCTACTCCATATTTTGTTGTATCTTGAGCAATAACTATTATTTCTTTATATCCTTTTTGAGCAAGCAACTCTGCTTCATCTAAAATATCCTCCATCTTTCTACTTACGAAAGGTCCCCTTATATATGGAATTGCACAATATGTACATCTATTGCTACAACCTTCTGCTATTTTTAAATACGTAGTAGTATTCCCTGTAGAAATTACTCTATTTAAATAGTCTAATTTTTGAGACATCTTCTCTTGTTTAATTAGTTTCCCTATTTCTTCTGCAAAAGTATTATATTTATTTATTGGTATAAATAAGTCAACCTCCGGAAGTGCTTTTTTTAGCTCTTTTTGATATCGTTCTACTAGACACCCCATAACTATTAGATATTTGCAAATTCCTATTTTTTTATATTTCGCCATTTCCAGTATTGTATCTATTGCTTCTTGTTTTGCAGATTCAATAAATCCACATGTGTTTACTACTATTACTTCTGCCTTTTTTACATCATTTACTATTTCATAATTTTCATCTTTAAATACACCTATTGCCATTTCAGTATCTATCAAATTTTTAGAGCAACCTAGGTGCACAAATCCTACTCTCATTTATTTCCTCCTATTTTATTATCAACCATTTCTAATTTTTCTTTTAGCATTTTATATATATTTTCATCTACTTTGTCTTCATCATTTGCTTCATACTTTTCTACTTCTTTCCTTACATCTAACACCTCATAACTTCCCATTACTTTATTGTAATTAATATATGACGGAGTATAGGTTATTTTAGATATATATGTTTCATCCGTTTCACTAGATTTTGTAATTTGAATATTTACAATTAAACCTATCTTTGCATTTTCATAATCATCTGAAGATAAGAAATTCCCCATTGCATATGCTACAAAGACATTTTTTTGATTACTATTTTCCCTCATTTCCATGTTTTGAATTTCAATTGGATGAGAGCCAATAATAACATCTACTCCACATTTTATTGCATAATTAACCAAATCTTTTTGTTCATCATTTGCATCACTCGATTTTAAACTTCCACAATGTAAATTTAAAAATATAAAATCTGCCCCATTATTTTTTGCTTTATCAATATCTTCTTTCATGTTGTTTTTGTTTATTATATTCACTGAATATTTATATTCTTCTGAGACCTCGAAATTTGTACCATAAGTGTAAGATAAAAATGCTAATTTAATCCCATTTATTTCTTTTATCAGGATATTATCCTTTTCTTCTGGAGTTCTATTAGTTCCCACGGTTTCTATCTTATGTTTCTCTAAAATATCTTTAGTCGAAATAATTCCTTCTATACCATAGTCAAAACTGTAATTAGTAGCTGTACTTAATACATCTATTCCTATTAATGATAGTGTTTCTGCTAAACTTGTAGGTGCATTATGCTTACCTTTACTTGAATATGGACTATCTGCGAAATTTGTTTCTAATACTCCTATACATAAGTCTGCAGTAGATGTTTTATCTATTATCTTATGAAAATTCCTATAAAATATATAGTTATCTTGCTCTGAATTATATACTGAATTCAAAAGCTTTTCCTCGCAAAAAATACTTCCTATAATTTCTATATTAATATTTGTATCCTCTTGTTTTTTTAGTTTATCTGCTTCTTTGTTAATTTCTTCAAAGAGTATCTCTAAATTTGGATTAGTACTAGTCTCGTCTTTATTATGCTTTTTGGCTACCATAAATTTAATCATTAAAAAAATGCACAAAAGTGCAATAATAGCAATGCCTACTATTAATAGCACTTTTTTATTTATAATATTTAATTGACTTCTTCTACCTCTTGGATTTCTTGACACTTTTCTTCTCCTTTGTTATCCCAATCATTATTGCACATATTTTTTCTCGTCATTTCTAATAAATTTAATTTGGTAAATCCTTCAATTTGGCATTTTGTTCTGTCCTTATTTAATTCCTGTTTTAATAGACTTTCAATATTTTTCTTATTTTCTTCATTAAACATATCTATGTAATCAATTATTATTATACCACCTATGTCTCTAAGTCTTAATTGTTTAGCTATCTCTATTGTTGCTTCTTTATTTACCGTAAATACAGTGTCTTCTTTGCTCTTTTTACCAATATATTTTCCTGTATTTACATCAATTGCAGTTAAAGCCTCGGTTTTATCAATTGTTATAAATCCCCCACACGCTAGCCAGATTTTTCTATATGACATCTTTTTTACTTGTTCTTCTATTGAATACATTTTTAATAAATCTTCATTTTCTTTTAAAACTGTCTCTATATTAATATTATTATGAGTCAATATTTGTTTTATTTTTTCGTAAATGTTTTTGTCATTTACAACAATTCTATCTAAGCCTCTGTCTATTATATCAATTATAGTTCTTCTTATTAAAGCATTATTATCATATAATAACTTTTCTTTTCCTAGTTTTTCTTTCTCTTTTATTTTGTCCCACTCTTCTAATAATATATCTATCTCTTGCTTTATTTGTTCTGTAGTTGCATATTTACTTGCAGTTCTAATAATAGCGCCAATTCCCTTTGGTAAGCATGTTGCAACAAAACTCTTTAATTTTTCTCTTGTTTCATTATCTTCTATTTTTTGTGATATTGTTATATAATCTGCATCTGGTAAAAGTGCTATAAATCTTCCTGGTAAATTTACATGAGTAGATACTTTTGCACCTTTTGTTAAAGTTCCATCCTTTTTTATTTGAATCAATATTTTTTGTTGTGGCTTTAAAAGATCTGAAATTTCTATTCCTTCAGCTTTTCTGTTTGCATCTATATCTCTTGGCAATAGCTCTTTTACTTTTATTATAGCATTTTTTTCTTCTCCTATGTCAATAAATGCGGATTGCATTCCTGGTATTATATCTTTTACAACCCCTAAGTAAATATTTCCTTCAAGTCTTTTTTGATTCTCGTGTTCTTCATGTCTTTCCAATAATATACCATTATTTACTAGCATAATTGTTTTTAAATTTTTTTCCTGATTTATTAATATTTCGATCATTTATATGTTCCTTCCGTTAAACTCATTCATAGCTATATCAATACCTTTTTCGATTATTTTGATTGTTCCTTCTGAAGCTGTTTCTATACTCTTATCTAATTTTTCCTTTTCTTCTTTTGGCATTTTTTTAATAACATAATTTATTAGATTTTCTTTTTCTTCTGGCTTTCCTATACCTATTCTTATGCGTGGAAACTCTTCTGTACCAAGGTTTTGAATAACTGATTTCATTCCATTATGAGTACCACTACTTCCATGTTTTTTTATTCTAATTTCACCAATTGGCAAATCTATATCATCATATATAACAACTGTATTTTCGTTACTTATTTTATAGAAATTTTTTATTGCAATAATAGCTTCTCCACTTAAGTTCATATATGTCTGTGGCTTTACTAACAAGACCTTCTCATCATTTAGTTTTCCTTGTCCATATAATGCTTTAAATTTTAATTTATCTAATTTAATATTTAATTTTTTTGAAAGAATGTCTATTACATTAAACCCAATATTGTGCCTTGTCATAACATATTCTTCCCCTGGATTTCCAAGTCCCACAATTAAATACATCTTATATTATTCTCCTTCATATTTATAATTTCTCTTTGGGAAAACTGGTGTTCCTGAACCATTTTCTAGTGCTTTTATTATAGTGTCTACTCTAATTGGTAATCCTTTTGTTTCATTTTGAATAAAGCTTAATAGATATTTTTTATATTCTTTCGGTGTTATATCATATAAATCGACTAAATAAGCAAGCATTCTATACATATCTGAACACCTTCTAATAGATGGGGTTGACATTATACTGCCTTTCCTGTTTCTGTAATAGTTAAATGTTGGAAATTCTCCATATTTAGTAGTTTTTGATAATATAACTGCTGTCATAGAATATACCATATCTTCATAATAAATGTTTTCCATAAATTTTATATTGTTTTCTAATAAAAATTCTCTTCTCCAACATTTACTTGGAACTGAAAAATTAGCATCACAAGTTAATCTTGCTTCTTTTGTTGAATTTTCTTTAGTTGAAAGATGTGTTTTGTTAAATCCTCCAATGTCTTGGTATCCCAAGAATACAATGTCTGGCTTATCTGCACCTATTAGTTCATTTATTCTTGATAATGTATTTTTCTCGTATAAAGTATCATCTCCATCTAAATGGACAATATATTCTCCTTTAGCTCTTTCAATCCCAATGTTTCTTACTGCTCCTAAGCCTTTGTTTTCAGGATTTGCAATTACAATTATTCTTTCATCATTTATCTCTTTTATTTTTTCAAGTGTTGAATCTACTGATTTATCATCAATCACAATTAATTCATAATTTTTAAAGTCTTGTTCTAATACACTTTTTATCGCTCTTTTTATATAGTCTTCTATGTTATAGGCACTAATAATTATACTAAATCTTTTTTCCATTTTTATTACATTCCTTTCTAATACACAATCTCAGTCGGAAAAGAATAAAATTATTTTTTAACCTTTTTCTCTTTAAAGATTCCTTGCCATCTGAATACCTGAGCATGATGCCATCATCAATCCTCTTGTCATACCTCCGCCATCTCCTATAGAGTATAATCCTTTTATATTTGTTTCAAAGTTTTTATCTATTACTACTTTATTACTATAAAATTTAATTTCTGGTGCATATAATAAGTTGTCTGGATGTGCAAAGCCTTCTACTACTTTGTCTACTGCTCTTATAAACTCTAATATACTTACCATTGTTCTATATCCCAATGCAAAAGTTATATCTCCTGCTACTGCAGATTTTAATGTTGGCTTAACTGTATTTTTTTCTAATTCATAATCCCAAGTTCTTTTTCCTCTATAAATATCTCCTAATCTTTGGACTACAATGTTCCCTGCCCCTATGCTGTTTAGGTTTTTAGCAACATTACGGCCATATTCTATAGGCTTTTTAAATGGATGTGTAAAATGATGAGATACAAGTATTGCTAAATTTGTATTTGTACTTTTTCTTTCTTTATATGAATGTCCATTTACTAGGGTTAAATCATTATCATAAACCTCTGCTGAAACGAATCCACTAGGATTTTGGCAAAAAGTTCTTACCTTATCTCTAAAAGGTCCTACTCTTCCCGTAAATTTTGCTTCATACATATATTTGTTTACATCTTTCATTATTTCATCTGGAAGTTCATATCTTATACCAATATCTACGATTCCTGTTTCCGAATTGATACCATGGTTTTCACACATATCAACTAGCCAATTTGCACCTTTCCTGCCAACTGCTAAAACCACTTTATCCGAATAAGCAATTGTTTCTGTTTTTGTTTCATCATCTATATATTTAGATTCTTTGTATTTAATACCTTTTATACATCCATCTTCTACTATTAGATCTGTAACAGCTGTTTCAAATAGCATTTCAATATTATTATTCTCTAAATATTTTTCCATTTTGAAATATACTTCATGACTTTTTTCTGTTCCCAAATGTCTGATTGGAATATTTATTAATTTAATTCCTTCTTTATGAGCTCTTTCATTTATCTTTGCAATTTCTTCTTTATATTCAGTACCCTCTAAATGCTTGTCCGCTCCGAACTTAAGATAAATATCATCGGCATAATCTATAAGTTTTTTTGTTTCTGGAACTCCTATGTATTTATGAATATTTCCTCCAACGTGGATTTCATCATCTTCTGGATTATATAAAGATAATTTTCCATCTGAAAAAGCTCCTGCTCCTGAAAATCCATTTGTTATATTACACATTGGCTTGCAATGTATACATTGCTTGGTTTTCTCTATCGGACAATTTCTATTTTCAACTCTTTTTCCTTGGTCTATCAATAATATTTTGTTGTATTTTTTTAACTGAATAAGTTCATAAGCACAAAATATTGAACTTGGTCCCATTCCTACTATAATTACATCATATTTTTCTTGCATTGAAAGCACCTCTTTCTGACTTAAATACTATACCATAAAAATACTAATTTTTCAAGTTTTTGCCTATTTTTACATCATTTATTATTGTAATTATTCTTTTTATCGATTCTTCAAAAGTCATGTTAGTTGTATCTATCTCTATCGCATCTTCTGCTTTTCTTAATGGTGAGATTTCTCTTTCTGTTTCCAATTTGTGTCTTTTCTTAATATTTGCTAGTATTTCTTCATAAGACATATTTATTCCTTTTTCTAAATTTTGATTATACCTTCTTCTTGCTCTTTCTTCTTCTGAAACTTCTATGTATAGTTTTACATCAGCATTTGGAAAAATTGTTGTTCCAATATCACGTCCTTCCATAACTATATTCCCCATCTTTCCCATCTCTTGCTCCAGTTCTTTCAATTTTTCTCTTATTTCTCCCACTGCTGCAAATTCTGCCACTTTGTCATCTACATCTTTTGTTCTTATTTTATCTGTAACATCTAATCCATTTAGAAAAACTTTTTGTCCTAAAGTATCGTTTTCAAATTTAATTTCTATATTTTCTAAAATTTCTGCTATTCCATCTTTGTTTGATACATCTATCTTCTTATTTAATGCATCTAAAGTAACACATCTAAACATTGCTCCTGTATCTACATATACAAAATTTAACATTTTCGCTACCTCTTTGGCTACTGTGCTTTTCCCTGCTCCAGCCTCTCCATCTATTGCAACTATCAATCCCATTAAAATCATCCCCTTATAATTGTTTTTTTACTTATTTATTATATATTATTTATCGAACTCTGTCTATACTAGGCATCAAAATGTCTGCTTAGTAAATGTTTATTTATAAGTTCCATTTTAATGTTTTTAAAGATTTCTTATTGACATTAATTTTTTTTGGATTATAATTTATATTAATGGATTGGAAAATTTTAGCAATTTAATTTGAGCATAATTTGCTTATATATAGTTTTGTATATGAGGTGTATATATGTTAAATTTTGTTTTATGTGATGATAATATTCCTACATTAAAAAGGCTTTCTAAAATGTTAGAATCTATATTTATTACTCATAATATTGAAGCTCAAATTGGTTTAACTACATCTTTCCCTAATGAAGTTCTTGACTATGTGAGAAAAACAATAGTTAATGTTGTAGTTTTAGATATTAATTTAAAATCAGATTTAAATGGTTGTGATTTAGCAGATGCCATTAGGAAGGAAAACAAAGAGATATATATTATATTTTTAACTGGACATTTAGAATATGCTCTTCTTGCATATAAATATAAAACTTTTGATTATTTGCCGAAGCCTATTACAGATGAAAGGCTTGAAGCAACTATCTTAAGGCTACTTGATGATTTGCATACTTCTAAAGCGCCATTTATAAAATTAAATAATAATAAAACAATTATAAATCCAAAAGAAATAAATTTTATAAAAAAAGATGGTATGAAAATTGTTTTTTGTGCCACTAATCATAACTATGAATTTTATAGTTCTTTTAAAAAAATCGAAAATTGTCTGCCAGACAATTTTGTTAGATGTCATAAATCGTATATGGTAAACTTAGATAATATCACTGGATATAATGCAAAAGATAATAGTATTATTTTTTCCAATAATTCAACTTGTTTTGTTGGGACAAAATACAAAGAAAATTTAAAGGAGGTCCTCCATAATGAATTTATTACAAAATCTTTGGAATCTGTTAATAACTGAAAATGAATTATATACAAATATAATAACTATACCTTTAACTTTTTTAGAAGTTCTAATTACAGCACTAATTTTTACTTCTATATTAGATATAAAATACTCAAAAAAGCAAATGGTCATATATGTTATAACTTTTTCAATATTTGCCAATATTTTTTGTTTTGCTATTCCAGCACCTTATAATTCAATTTTTAATTTAATTCTCTCTCCAATTCTTGTTTTTATTATTTTTAGGACTTCTATACTTAAAGCAATTCTCTCAGAAATTATTCCTTATATCTTTTTTATAATACTTGGTTCTATAACTATTAATTTATATATCCTTTTACTTCAAATTCCTTCTGATCTTGTTTTAACAGTTCCAATATATTCTATTATATATTCACTAATATTATATTTTATCATTTATATAGTTTATTTTATATTTTCGCATTTTCATCTAAGCATACATAAATTCCCTAATATTAAGAAGAAAAATAGTACAATACTTTTTATTAATTTTGCAATTGGAATTTTAGCTTTATATATACAATCATATATTGCCACTATTTTTGCAGATGTTTTATCTTTTTCTGCCTGTTTTTATAGTACATTAATATTATTTTTATACTTTTTGTTTAGTATGTTTGCTCTTTCTAGAACTCTTAAATTAGAACAAACTGAATTAGATTTGGAAGAGCAGAAGTTATATAATAAAACCTTAAATATACTTTATGATAATGTAAGAGGTTTTAAGCATGACTTTGGAAATATTATGCAAGCCATCGGAGGATATACTGCTTCGAATGATATGGCTGGTCTAAAAAACTATTATACTCAATTATTAGAAGATTGCCAAATTGTTAATGACTTAAATATATTAAATCCAGAAATAATTAATAATCCTGCAATATATAGTTTACTTACTTCTAAGTATCATAAAGCCGAAGAACTTGGAATAAAAATACATCTAGATGTTTTTTTAGATTTAGGAAATTTGAATATTAATATTTATGAATTATCTAGGATATTAGGTATCTTATTAGATAATGCTATTGAAGCAAGTATGCTTTCTTCTGAAAAAATAATTAATATTGATATTAGAAAAGATAATCGCTTAAATAAAGATTTGTTTATTATTGAAAATTCTTATTCTAATAAAAATGTAAATACTGATGAAATTTTTGAAAAAGGTTATTCTTCTAAAGAAGATCATTTTAAAGAAGATCATTCTAAAAACTATCATGGTCTTGGTCTATGGGAAGTTAGAAAAATTATAAAAAAACATAAAAATCTAAATTTGTATACAACCAAAAATAATTTATTATTTAAACAACAATTAGAAATATTCAATTAAATGTTGAAGCTCTAAGCCTTATTTTAGCTTAGAGCTTTTATATATGTTCTTAATCTTTTTTTATCATTGATTTTGGCATTATTGGTTGATGAAATGCGAACCATACTTTACATGCTGTATTTGTTGATTTAGCATATTTTTCTGCTACTTTTGCTAATAATTTTAACATGTTATTCTTCCCCCTTTCTTTTCCATATTTAAATTTATGTATTAATTTATAGTATCGAAGTTTGGATATTTTCATTTTTCATATATTCTTCATATCCATATTTATTGTTTGTTAGTTTATATATAAACCTTGTAATTGTTATTGTTTGAATTAGCGTTCCGAAAATCAATAAATTAGATATAACTTGGTTTTTTATAAAAAATGCAATTAACAAATTTAATGTCATTGTAATATATGATAAAAGTTTTTTTATTCTTCTTTCTTTTTTTCTTAAAATAGGCACCGCTTCTGTATCTGCAGGAGCATATAGCTTTATCATAAATATACTAAAAATCCAGATTGCAATTATCAATATAAATTTAATATTAGATACAAGTACTATTTTACTACTAAAAAAAGCATTTCCTATATATGATATTGTTGTTGCTATAATACAACCAATATGTGTTTTTAAATGTACTCCCCCAGAAAAAGTTCTATATGGTATAATAATCAAAAAAGCTAAAACGGTTAATTTAAGTATTCTAAGAAGCCAAGCAGTTAATAAAATAATTATTGTTTTTGGTATCTCTCCTAGTACTAATTGCAAGCCATAATTAATTACTTCAGCTCTTTCATCATCTATCTCTGGCATTTTATTTCTAATTTTTTGCGTTAACATTTTACAAAACTTTTCTACCAACAAAATCACCTCTTCTATTCCCTTGGACAAGTTCATTTTAGCTCATATTTTAGATGATTTTTATTTTTTACATGAAACATAAAAAAACATATATGAAAATTTTTAAAATTCATTTTCATATATGTTTTTTGTTATTTATAAAATTTACATAACTATTTTTCCCATCTTCCATATATTCCACAAGGAAGAATCAATTTGCTATTTTTCATTGGTAATCCTATCTCTCCGGATTTTATTTTTCCATTATACTTACTCATATTTAGTGTTAATATATTAGATAATACTTCTGAAGATATTCCTGTTGTATATGAATTTATCAAAAAGAATAATGGATTTTTTGTTAGTACTTTTGTACACAATGAAACTAATTCTTCAATATTTTGCTCGAATTGCCAAACCTCACCTGATGTTCCTCTTCCATAAGATGGTGGATCCATTATTATAGCGTCATAATAACTCTCTCTTCTTATTTCTCTTTGTACAAATTTTGTTACATCATCTACTATATATCTTACAGGTCTATTCTGTAATTTAGAAGAATTAACATTTTCTTTTGCCCATGAAACCATTCCTTTTGAGCTATCTACATGGCAAACAGATGCACCTGCGTATAAACACGCAACAGTTGCACCTCCAGTGTATGCAAATAAGTTTAACACTTTAATTGGTCTTCCTGCTTTTTTTATTTTTTCTATCATCCAATCCCAATTAACTGCTTGCTCTGGGAACAAACCAGTATGCTTAAATCCCATTGGTTTTATATTAAATGTTAAGTCTTTATATTTTATTTGCCAGTTCTCTGGTAATTTTGTTTTATAACTCCAACTACCTCCACCAGTTTTGCTTCTATTATATGTAGCATCTTTTTTATTCCACATTTCAGGAAAGCTCTTTTTGCTCCATATAATTTGTGGGTCTGGTCTTACTAATATGTATTTCCCCCACTTTTCTAGTTTTTCTCCACTTGCCATATCTAATAACTCATAATCTTGCCATTTGTTTGCAACTTCCATTTTTACTCCTTTTTTTATGTCTGAAGTATTCTAAAAAAATCATAAATAAGCACTAAATTTACAACTGATAACACTCCAAACATAATAAAACATATTTTTAAAAACCTTTTTTTCATATTTAATCACTCCTTGTCCACTTTTAATGTATTCATGAGTGCTCATAAATATGATAAGTTTTAATCCAATTCTTTCTTGATTTTTCTAGCCATTTCTTCAGTAATTCCTTTAATTTTAGTTAATTCTCCAATATCTGCTTTTTTTATATTCTCTATGCTGTTAAATTTCTTAATTAATTCTTGTTTTCTTTTTTTACCAATTCCTGAAATATCATCTAACGCTGATTTAGTTGTTTCTTTATCTCTTAATTTTCTATTATATTCTATTGCTACCCTGTGTACCTCATCTTGCAGGTTAGTTATAAAATTCATTATATCTTCTGTAATTTCAATTTCTTTTCCTGTTTCATTAATTAGCTTTTTTGTTCTATGTCTGCTATCTTTTACCATTCCAAACACAGGAATTTTTAAACTATACTCTTGTATTGCTGATTTTATAGCATTTATCTGTGTTATTCCACCATCTGCAAAAATAACATCTGGAATTTTTCCAAAAGCTTTATCATTCTCCATAGAATGTTTTAATCTCCTTGAAACCACCTCTGTCATACATTTTGGATCATCCTGTTTAAATACAGTTTTAATCTTAAATCGTTTTGATAAACCTTTATGAATTATACCATCTTTTGCTACGCACATTCCAGCTACAATATAGTCTCCATGTAAATTTGATATATCAAAACTCTCTATTTGTCTTGGTAATTTTTCTAATTTTAATATCTCTTTTAACTCTAGTAATAAATTCTGTTTTGAACTGTATTTGTTTTCTAATGTGATTTTTGCATTATTTATAGCAAGTTCTACGAATCGTAATTTTTCACCTTTTTTAGGAATTTTAAATTCTATGTTTTTATTAAATGCCATATTTAGCATTTTGCTAATATTTTCGCTATCTGATATTTCTTGTTGTATCATAATTTTATTTGGTATGTCTAGCTTTTTCATATAATATTGTTTAATAAAAATAGATAATATATCTTCTATCTTTTCTTCCTGCAAATCATTTAAAAAATAGTGTTCTCTTCCTATCATTTTACTATTTCTAATAAAAAATATCTCAATACAAGTTGCTAATTCATTTTTATATAAACCAATTACATCTATACTATTTTCATTTAAGTTTGATACTTTTTGCTTTTCCGATATCTTTTTTATAGCATTTATCTTATCTCTTGCAATAGCTGCTTTTTCATATTGTTGATTAAGCGAATATTCTTGCATTTGCTCAGTTAATTCTTTAATAATCTCATTTGTTTTTCCATCTAAAAGTAAAATAATTTGATTTATAATTTTGCTATATTCTTCTTTACTAACTTTATTTGCACATGGTGCTAAACATTTTTTTATTCCATAATTTATACATGGCCTTTTTTGAAATTTCAAATTTTTACACTGTCTTATTTGAAACTTTTCTCTTATAAAAGACACCATTTCTTTTGCTGCATATACATTTGCATAAGGGCCAAAATATTTTGCTCCATCATTTTTTAATGTTCTTGTAATATAAATATTTGGAAAATCTTCCTTTATATTTATCTTTATATATGGATATGTTTTATCATCTTTTAATAAAACATTAAACTTGGGGCTGTTTTGTTTTATCAAATTGCACTCTAAAAGAAGAGCCTCTACTTCATTATCTGTCACGACATATTCAAAATGGTCTATTAATGATACCATTTTTTGAATTCTTGCAGTTTTATTTGTTTTCATAAAGTATTGTCTTACTCTGTTTTTTAACGAAACTGCTTTCCCTACATAAAGTATATCATCCTCTTTGTCTTTCATAATATAAACTCCCGGTTTTGCTGGGAGTTTTTTTAATTCTTCTTTTATATTAAACATTTTCAAAATATCCTATATAAGGTAAATTTCTATATTTTTCGTCATAATCTAGTCCGTAACCAACAACAAATTCATCTGGTATTTCAAATCCTACATAATCTACATCCACATCACATACTCTTCTTTCTTTCTTGTTAAGTAATGTACATAGTTTTAGACTATTTGGTCTTTTTAAAGTTAAATATTCTAATAAATATTTTAAAGTTCTTCCAGTATCAATTATATCTTCAATAACAATTACATCTTTGCCTCGAATACTGTCTTTTAGATCTAATTTCATCTTGATTTCGCCTGAGCTACAAGTATCTCCGCCATAACTTGATACTCTTATAAATTCTAGTCTTACATCTCCATCTATTTTTTTTGCTAAATCAACTGTAAAAAATACAGACCCTTTTAATATACAGATAAATGTAATAGTTTTCCCTTCATAATCTTTTTTTATTTGGTCTGCCATCTCTTGAATTCTTCTTTGTAATGTTTGTTCATCAATTAGTACTTTTATTTCATCCATATTAATACTCATTGTATTACCCCTTTTCAAAAAATATTCTCATAATTTACATTATACTACATCTTTTTATTAAATTAAACCCCTAAAAGGAAAAAATATGTCTGCTTATAAATATTTAGACAAAGGGACACCTTAAGACACGGGGACGGGGTTTTTGACTAGAGGTTTTTTGGCATTATTTTTAAAAAAAGTTCATCCTTCTTGGCAAACATGTGCCAAAATTCCCCGTCCCTTTTGGCACGTTGTTATTCAAAAATTTGTCCTACTTCTATATTGTTTCCCCTTAAAAAATCTTGTACACTCATTTTTTTTGCATTTTCTGCTTGCAATTCTAATATTAGCAAAACCTCATCTTTTGCTTTTACAAAGATTCCTTCTTTTTTGTCTATATAAATAATTGTTCCGGCACCGAATATCTAAAAACTTTTTGCTATATTCTTTAAATTCTAAATGAGTTTCAAAAAAATCTTCATTACTTATTCTTTCTATCTTCCAAATTTTAAGTTTTTTGCCATCTAAATAAGAATATGCTCCCATAATAGGGTTTAATCCTCTTACTAGGTTTTTGATTTCACTTGCTGTTTTATTTTCCCAGTCTATTCTAGCCATTTCTTTATTTAGCATTGGAGCATATGATGCTTCTCCTTGTTGTTTTGTTCTTGGAGCTATGTCATTTTCTACTTTTTTTAATGTCTCTACTAATAGTTCTCCTCCCATTTTAGAAAGTCTTTCCCATAACATCCCTGTTGTTTCATTATCTTCTATAAAAACTTCTTTTTTTAATATCATGTCTCCTGTATCCATTCCTTCATCCATATACATTGTTGTAATTCCTGTGGTTTTATCCCCATTTATTACTGCCCATTGTATTGGTGCCGCTCCTCTGTATTTTGGAAGTAATGACCCATGTACATTTATTGCTCCAAATCTTGGAATATCTAATATCTCTTTTGGTAAAATCTTGCCATAGGCTACAACGCAAATTACATCTGGGTTAATCTTTTTTATTGTTTTTAACATCTCTGGGTTATTTTTTATATGTTCTGGCTGATATATAGGAATATTTTTTTCTAAAGCATATTTTTTAACAGGTGTATAAGATACCTTCATTCCTCTACCCTGTGGTTTATCTGGATTTGTTACTACTCCTACAATATTAAATTTCGCCTCATAAATTGCTTTTAATGACTCCATTGCAAAGTCTGGAGTACCCATAAATAATATATTTAACATCATACCTCCTATTTTGTCTCTTCTGGTTTTATAACTTCAAGTGTTCCAGGAATTATTTTTTGAATAAATACTTCTCCATTTAAATGGTCTATTTCATGAGCTATTGCTTGTGCAAGTAGACCTTCCCCTATGATTTTTATTTTTTCCCCATTTTCATCTAAAGCTTCTATTTCTATTTTTTCTGGTCTTTCAATTTTAGCAAATTTATTTGGAAAACTTAGGCAACCTTCTTCAACTGTTTGTGTTCCTTCTGTTTTAATAATTTTAGGATTTATAATTATATATGGCTTTTTTCCTTCTTCATATAAATCTATTACTATTACTTGTTTTAATATTCCTACTTGTACTGCTGCAAGGCCAACTCCATCATATTTATGCATTGTATCTATCATGTCTAATGCTAATTCTCTTATTTTATCATTTATTTCTTCTACTATTTTTGATTGTTTTTTTAAGATTTCGTCTCCTTCATATCTTAAATTTCTTATTGCCATATAACTTGTCTCCCTTCTACATATTTTACATCATATTCATAGGATTAATATCTGCAGATATACTAATATTTTTATATTTTAACCCATAAAACTCTTCTAATGCACTATTTATAGTATCTAATAATTTATTGCTAAGCTTTCCTTTAGCAATGATTCGCCATCTATATTTATTCTGAATTTTATCAATTGGAGCTGGCATTGGGTTAAATATCTCGATATGTATATCTGATTTATTTTTTAAAATTTTATATAAATTTTCCGATGCTTTTTTAGTTTCTTCTTTTGATATTCCGGTAATACTAAACATAATTATATCGCAAAATGGTGGATATTTCAATTGTTTTCTTAAAACAATTTCTGTGTCAAAAAACATATCATAATTTTGTTCTTTTGCACATTGGATGCAAAAATTTTCTGGATTATATGTTTGTACAATAACTTTTCCTGGCTGATTTTCTCTTCCAGCTCTTCCTGCTACTTGTGTTAATATATCAAATGTTTTTTCATTTGCTCTATAATCCTCCATATTTAGAGCTGTATCTGCTGCAATTACTCCTACTAATGTAACATTTGGGAAGTGATGCCCTTTTACTACCATTTGAGTCCCAATAAGTATATCAATATTTTCATTTTTAAATTTATTTAAAATATCTTCATGAGAGTTCTTTTTACTTACAGTGTCGATATCCATTCTAATAGTTGTAGCATTTGGAAATTCATTTTTAATTATTTCTTCTAATTTTTGAGTGCCTGTTCCAAAATATTTTACATTCTTACTTTTACAACTTGGGCAAATTGAAATGTTATTTATTTCATATCCGCAATAATGGCATTTTAACTTATTTTCTTTATAGTGGTATGTTAAACTGATATTACATCTTTTGCATTTTATAGTATAACCACAATCTCTACACATTACAAAAGTAGAAAATCCTCTTCTGTTTAAAAATAAAATAGTTTGTTTATGATTATCAATATTTTCTTGTATTAATTTTTTTAATTCAGTACTGAATGGGCTTCTATTCCCTTCGGCAATTTCTTTTCTTAAATCTACTAACTTAACTTCTGGTAAATTTGAATTATTTGCTCTTTTAGTTAATCTAATTACCTCCGCATTTTTATCTTGACTTATTTTATAATATGTTGCAACATCTGGTGTTGCACTTCCTAAAACTATAGGGATATCATTTTTCCTTGCAATATATTTTGCAATGTCTTTGCAATTATATTTAGGTGGCATATCTGATTTATAAGATGAATCGTGTTCTTCATCAATAATGATTATTCCTAAATTTTGTATTGGAGCAAATATTGCAGACCTTGCACCAATTACAATTTTTACTTTACCTTTTTTTATTTTTTCCCAAGTATCAAACCTTTCTCCTTGTGACAGTTTGCTATGCATAACTGCTATATTTTCATAACCAAATCTCGCAGAAAATCTATCTACCATTTGTGGTGTAAGTGATATTTCTGGTACTAACATAATGGCAGTTTTACCTCTTTTTATTGTTTCTTCTATTAATTGCAAATATACCTCGGTTTTCCCGAGAACCTGTTATTCCATATATCAAAAATTCTTTATACTTACTATCCTTTATTTTGTTAAATGCTGCTTTCTGTTCTTCTGTTAGTTCTAATGGTTTATCTTTTTTTACAGTTCTTCCTTGAAATGGATTTCTTATAATCCTCTCATCTACTATTTTTATAAAACCTATCTCTTCTAAATTTAGCAAAGTTTTTCTTGTTGTTTTTAAAGCTTTTTCTAATTCTAAAATATTTATACTATTATTTTTAGCAAGAAATTTTAATATCTCTTCTTGTCTTTTTGTAAGTTTTACTTTACTATTCGCGTTTTCTTCATTTAAATATACTACTTTTTCTGTTTTTTCTTTAATTCTCGCGTCTAAATTTTTAGATGTAGAACCTGGTGGTAGCATAAGTTTAATACATTCAGAAATATTACAGAAATATCTTCTTGCCATTAATTTAGCAAAATTAATATCTTCTTCTGTTAAAATTGTATCTTCTATTTTTATAATTTCTTTAGTTGCAAAACTTGACGTTTCTTTTAAATTTATAATATAACCTTCTTCTTTTTTGTTTCTTAATGGCACAAAAACTCTATTGCCTATTTTAACTGATTCTTCTAGTTTTTTAGGCACTATGTAATCTAAATTTTTATTTAAAGATATTGCATTTGTATTTATTATAACCTCTGCTATCATCGCTTTTTCTCCCATAAAATTTATGTAAGAATTATATCATATCAAAAAATTAAAGTAAACCCACGTAAGACCAATATGGGGGCATGCGTGGGTTTTGTTTTAGAATTACATTCCTGTTTTAGGTAATTTTATCTCTTTTGCTTCAACATTTACTGTTTGTTCTGATTCTAAATTAAATACTTCTATTTCTGTTTCTATAATATTTTCCTCTAATTTCACCTCCTTTTCAGAATTGTTTATTGTAATATTTACTATTTCGTTATATGTAACATCCACCTCAATTAACTTGTTATATAAACTATAACCTTCAACAGTTTTGGTTTCCTTTATATAATACTTACCTGGCAATAAGTTATCTATTACAATTTTTCCATTTTCATCAGTAGTAAGTTCTGTTTCTATAATTTCTTGATTCTCATTTAATAGTTGAAATTGAACTCCTTTTAATGGCATATTTGTTTCTTTTGTTTTTTTTAAGATTATAATTTTAGTTTCATTTTTACCATAATATATTTTACTGTTTCCTGTTCCGTCTTCATATACATCTCCTGTTAGTGCATAATCTTGTGTGCTACTGTTTCCGGAGTCCCCGAAGATTATTGGTTTTGTTTTTACTTTTCCAAACACATTGACTGAAAAACAGCCTTCTTTGTTTATGTTTAAAAGCGGTATCAATATTTTAAATTTTTCACCTGCCTCAAATGTTTGTTTTTCATTATTATTCATATCTGCAATAAAGGTTCCTTCAGGCATATCTCCAACAATTTCTGCATTATATCCATTTATCGTAGCTTTTGCTAAAACACTAAATGTTTTCGATATATATTTGTTATTAATATTATCTATTGTCCATACATTTGAATCTGGTGATATTTCTAAATCCGAAGATACTTTCACTGCATTACCATTATTTGCTATTTCTACTATTTTCTTTAATGCAGTTACTGCTCTTTGACCTGCTTCTCCAATCCCAACATAATCATTTACATCTCTTCCGCAATAAACACAATATACTGCTTGCTTTGTAGCTGAAAATGCCTCTTCTTCTGTTGCACATCCTAATTCTTCTAAACTTTTATATGGATAACCATTTGTTATCGCTCTCCATACTTTTACATTTGATATTAATTCTTTTGTTGAAACTAGCATATTTGATAATTCGCCTACTCCAGGTAAATCACTATTTAAACAATATGCTGGATATTCTTTCCCATCTTTTGAATATACAACAATTGTACATATTATACTAGAATTTTTATATTTTATTAAATTTTCTGCTCTTCCTTTTGAATATAATTCTGCACTATTTATTGAAATAGTAGCACTACTTATTATTGGCATTATTGCCATACTTAAAGTTATTATTATACTAAATATTAGTAATATTTTTTTAATTTTTCTCATTTTATTAATTCTTCCTTTCTCTTGCTTGTATGCATCTTCTTAATTTTGGTTCATTTTCAACACATGTAATTAAAGTAATAATATTTTCATTACTGTTTTTTAGATATGACCAATCCGAATCATTTATAACAGTGATTAAATTTACATTATAGATTTTTTCTCCATAACAGGTTCTATAAATTATTTCATCACCTTGTTTTAACTCTTTTAATCTTTCAAAATAATTTACAGGATATCCTCTATTATGTGCAGCTAAACCAACATTTCCTTCCCATATACTTGTATCTTGAAAATGCCCTACAAATTTACTCATAACTTCTTGGCTTGTCCCTTCACTAATTGGTGCTTTTAAACTTATAATTGGTATTTCAATTTCCCAAATATCATTTATTGTGTTTGCCAATTCCTCTTTCTGTTTTTCTTTTACGGCCTCATCTACATCAGTTTTTTCTATGTTTGTTTCTTTGGTTTCATCAATTACATTAGTTCTTTCTATTTCTTTTGTTTCTTTTATCTCTTGAGATACTACATCGTTTTCATTTGCTAAACTAGTATAACCAATATTTATCACTATAAAAATTAACAGTGAAATTATAAAAGTCATACAATCAACATTTAGCCTAGTATAGCTAATCAGATTGGCATCACTCCTTTTATTTAGTTTTTTAAAATTGGGATTTTTTTAAGAATTAAGATTAGGTTGCCTAACCTTGTTGTATACGGAAAAATCTTATACTGTGTCAAAATAATATTAGATTTTTCCTATACAGTAAAAAATCTTTGAAATAATTTAAATTTTTTTAAATAAAATTTAATATGAATTAATTAATATAAATTAATCTTAGCATAATTCCTTATCTAATGCAAGAAAAATCGTTCGACAACATTCGACAACATTCATTATAATAAGAGTAGCTTTTTCTTGAGTAAGTATAGCAACTTCTATTTCTTGAAATATAATATTCTTTACTAATTTAATTATTTTTTTCGTGTTTATTTCTTTGCTATCTTCAACTATCTCTTCTAAATTGCAATTTTCATATGTTTTATATCTTATGTTATCAGTTATATCAATATATTAATTTTTGATTATTTTTGTATTTTCTTTCTTATATACTCGTATATTACTATACTTGTTGCTACTGCTGCATTTAGGCTTTCGGTTTTCCCTAGCATTGGTATTTTCATTTTAATGTCTGATAAAGTTTGAACTTCTTTGCTTACACCGTTTGCTTCATTTCCTACTACTATTACTTTTTTAGTATAATCTACATCATATATCAATTTATCTGTATCTAAACAAGTAGAGGCTATTTCAAATTTATGTCTTTTTACTTCTTTTAATGTTTTTATTAAATCATCTGTTTCTATGATATTTACTCTAAATATTGCTCCCATTGTAGAGCGAACTACTTTAGGGTTATATACATCTCCGCTTCTTTTCGAAAGTATTACTTGTGACAAGCCTGCACTATCTATACTTCTTAAGATTGTTCCGATATTTCCTGGGTCTTGCACATCATCTAAAGCAATAATTATATCTTGTTTATAGTCAATTCCTAAAACATTGTTTTTTTCTACTACTGCTAAAATTCCTTGTGGGTTTTGAACATCAGAAATACTAAAAAACACTTTTTCATCAACATATATGCAATTATATTTTGCAATGTCGTATAACAAAGTTTGACCAATTTCTTCTTGTTTATTGCAATTATCACATACAACAATTGTTTTAATATTTGCTTTTTCCATAATTGCTTCTTTTATTAATTTGATTCCTTCAATAATGTACTCATTATACTCATCTCTGTACTTTTTTTCTTTTAGCTTTCTTATATGTTTTACACTTTCATTATCTTTACTTGTTATCAACATAAAAAATCTTCAATCTCCTCTACTACACGATTTTTGTCTTCTAACTTATATGTAACATAAGGTACAAATCCTGTTGAAAATTTTATTCTTGATTTATATTTTTCTAATAGTTTTGCTACATCTAAATTAAATGTCTCTTGATTAAAATAGAATACTACGTTTTCTTGCTTCTGCATTATTTTGTGTACTCCAGCTTGCTTGCATAATTGTTTGATTTTTGCTATTTCAAGTAAGCTATCTACTTCTTCTGGTGCTTTTCCAAATCTATCTTCAATATCTTCTTTTATCTTTCTAATATCTTCATCAGTTCTGCATAATGCAATAGCTTGGTACACTTCTATTTTTTGATTTCCATTTTCAATATAATTATCTGGTATAAAGCTTGAAACATTGATGTCTATAATAATATCTGGATCTGGCTCTACCTTTACACCTTTTTCTTCTTTTATAACTTCATCTAGTAATTTGCAATACATGTCATATCCTACTTGGTCTAAATGTCCATGTTGCATTTCTCCGTAATAAACTTCCTGCTCCTCTTATTTCTAAATCTCTCATTGCTATTTTAAATCCTGAGCCAAATTCTGTAAATTCTTTTATAGCTTTTAGTCTTTTATCTGCCACTTCATTTATTAGTTTGTCTCTTTTATATGTAATATATGCAAAAGCCTGCCTATCGGCTCTACCAACTCTTCCTCTTATTTGATATAATTGTGCTAATCCTAATCTATCTGCATTTTCTACAATGATAGTATTTGCATTTGGAATGTCTATTCCAGATTCTAATATAGTTGTACAAACTAATACATCTATCTTTTTATTTATAAAGTCTAACATTATATCTTCTAATTCTCTACCAGACATTTTACCATGTGCGAAAGCAACTTTTGCTTCTGGTATAAGATTTTGAATATCTACTGCTTTCTTTTCTATTCCTTGAACATTGTTAAATAAATAAAAAACCTGTCCTTCACGCTCTAATTCTTTTGTTATAGCCTCCTTTATAACTTCTGCATCATATTCTAATACATAAGTTTGTACTGGTCTTCTATTTTGTGGTGGCTCATATAGGCATGACATATCTCTTATTCCTACAACAGACATGTGCAAAGTTCTAGGTATTGGTGTTGCTGTCATAGTCAGTACATCCACATTATTTTTTAGAGTTTTTATCCTTTCTTTATCTTTTACTCCAAATCTGTGCTCCTCATCAATTATTAAAAATCCTAAATCTTTAAATTCTACATCTTTGCTAAGTAATCTATGAGTGCCAATTACTATATCAATTTCACCTAATTTGATTTTTTTAATAATTTCTTCTTGTTTTGCTTTGGTTACAAATCTATTTAGAAGAGCTATTCTAATTGGAAAGTCTTTCATCCTTTCGCAAAAAGCTTCGTATTGTTGATTTGCAAGTATTGTTGTTGGGACCAAATATGCTACTTGTTTTTGGTCCATACAAGCTTTAAATGCTCCCCTCATCGCAACTTCAGTTTTCCCATACCCAACATCTCCGCATAAAAGTCTATCCATTGGTTTTTCTCTTTCCATATCTTTTTTCATTTCTTCTATGCTTCTTAGTTGGTCTTCTGTTTCCTCAAAAGGAAAATCTTCTTCAAATTGTTTTTGCCATTCTGTGTCTTTTGAAAACATATAGCCTTTTGCTTTTTCTCTTTTTGCATACAACAAAATTAAGTCTTTTGCAATTTCTTGTAGATTCGATTTTACCTTTCTCTTTGTATTTTCCCAATCCTTTGTTCCAAGCTTGCTAAGCTTTGGAGCAGCTTCTCCTGCTCCTATATATTTTCTAATATTATCTAAATTATTTGTTGGTATATATAATATTCCATCATCTTTGTATTTAATTTTTACATAATCTTTTACGTTTCCATCTGTTTTTATTGTTTCTATTCCTACAAACTGACCTATTCCATTGGTTCTATGAACAATATAATCTCCTTGTTTTAGGTCTGAAAATATTATAGTTTCGCCTTGTTTAAATTCTTTTCCAATTTTTTTGGTTCTTTTTGCACTTGGCTCTAGCACTTCTCCTAACGATATTACAACTAAATTAAAATCATAACTTTCAAACCCTCTAGAAAGGCTACCTTCAGTAATTATGATATTTGGAGTAATTTCTTCTACTTTTTTGCTTAAAAATGGATTAATAGGTTTTGTCTTTGGTTTTTCTATCTTTTCTTCAACTAATTTTTCTATCTTATTTACATTATCTTTTTTTCCACATAATATTACTACTGTTTTCTTTGCATCAACTGCTTTTTGTATCTCCTCAAACAGTATATCCATTGAACTGCGAAAAAAGTTCACCTCCCTATAGCTAAAGCTATATCCGTTTCTTTTCGCATGCATACTTTGTTTATCTACAAACCCTATATCTTGCTTTTCTAAATATATTGTTTGAAATTGTTTTAAATTTTCTACAAATTCTAAATAATCTCCAACATCTTCTAGTGCTTGTGGTATTATTCTGTTTTTTTCCATCAATGATGACATTAATACTTGCAAATCTTTTTTTACATTCTCAGCTCTTGCCTTTATTTTACTTATTTCATCTACAAATATTAAATAATCTTTTTTTAAATAATCTAAAAAGCTTACTCTTTTTTCATAAAAATAGTTAAAATATTTATCTATTTTAGAAAGATACTCCCCTTCTTTTAAGTCTTCAATATCTTCCTTTTCTCCTGCTTCTTCTATATCTTTTATAATTTCTTCTAAATTTTTTTCTAATACAAATTCATGTGCTGGGAAAATTTTTACTGCATCAATTTTTTCTGTTGATTTTTGTGATGAAATATTAAAATTTCTTATTGAATCTATTTCATCTCCCCAAAGCTCTATTCTAACGCCTTTATCTACATCTGTTGCAATGTCTAGGATTCCTCCTCTTATACTAAATGTTGCTCTTGTTTCTACTACATCTTGTCTTTCATATCCTAGATTTACAAGAGTTTGTTTTATTTTATCTAAATTAATATTATCTCCAACTTTTAAATTTAATATGTTTTTATATAAATTATTACTTGAAATTATTTTTTGATTTACTGCTTCAATGGTTGTGACGATTATTTTTGCCTTTTTTTCATATATTTTGTTTAATACTGAAATTCTAGTATATAAGCTATCTTTGCTTTCTGCTAAAAAATCGTATGCTAATATTTCCCTTTTAGGGAAATATGTAATATCATCAGTAAAATATTGCAAATCTTTAATTAGTTGCTTTGCCTGTAATTCGTTATATGTCACTATACAAATTGGCTTTTCAGCATAAAAAAAAGTAGAATATGCAAAATGAATTTTGGCAACATCTGTTAATCCTGAAAGCATTATTGGATTTATGCCATTTTTTACATCTTCTATATATGAATTGAATTTCTTAAAATTTGGTAATACCTTTATAATCTCGTCCATAAAAAACCTTTCTTTAAGCAATATTATCTTATAATTATACTACAAAAAATAAGTGTTTTCAAGCATTTTTTGAAGGTTACTGCTACGCTAAAATTTATGCAAAGGGACACCTTTAGACACTGGAACTTAAGTTTTTGTCTAGCGGGTTTCGGGTCTTTGCATTATTTGCTAAAAACTAAAGCGTATCTCTTTATTAAAAAACAATCTAAATGAATGTGGAATAATGAATAATAAAAATGTGCGACAGTTCTTGTCGCACATTTTTTGGCAGGGGTAGAAGGATTCGAACCCTCACAGGCGGTTTTGGAGACCGA
>OLSB01000610.1_pt1 | contig 40154 bp, 39 predicted proteins | sample 1672071 | NCBI WGS metagenome assembly OLSB01 (sample SAMEA3136642, study PRJEB25190) | human gut metagenome | biome: human gut; feature: human-associated habitat; material: faeces | place: Austria | collected 2013 | reverse complement strand
CTCTGTTCTTCCTCCTCCGATCATGTATTTTTCATAATCCAGTCCCAGGAATTCCGCTTTGAGAATCGCCTTGGCATTGTGATAGTCTCTGGGGCACTTGAGCATCTCCAGATCCTCTTTTTCCGGCAGCGCCGAAAATACATAATCATATACCCTGGCTTCTTCGGCATTGAGCACTTTTACAAAATCCCTGGGATTTTCCAGAGGCTTTCCGTCACCATATCCGTACTCTGCCAGCACGGCCATGGCCTCGTCCACTCCTGCCGCCTCTACCGTCTTCATTATGTCCGCCTCGGGGAGCAAGGTTCTCTCACCGGCCCGCATAAGGGCAGAACAAAATATATATGAGTCTTCTCTATGTCTGCTCATAGAACCCTCTCCTTATTTTTCGGTCGGAAAGAGTATCCGGGCAACTTCACCCGTAAGGTCGCGGCGTTTTTCCTCCACCATGGCCTCCAGGGAATTGTCGATGAATATCTGCCCTTTACGCAGCATATATCCGCCCTTCAACTTTCTCGTCTCCTGTGATAATTCAAACTTACCGCCCGGCACCTGTTCCTCAAGGGCTTTGACAACGTCGGCGCCCACGGTATCTCTTTCTTTTTCATTAAAAATCAGCTCTCCTTCTGTAAAGCCTGACTTCTTTCCGGCCGCCACAAGGAATCTGATATATTTTTCTCTGTCCATAGACAGCAGATAAGGAATTGTCTCCTCAAAACATCTGTCAATAAGTTCCTGCTTTTTTGAGAGAACTATCTTTTTGCTGTCTATCTCAGCTACGGAACGTCTGCGGCTTATTATCCTCTCCCGCTCTGCTTCCGCCTGTTTTATGGCCACATCGGTTTCTATGTCTATACGCTTCTGGAGTTCTCTGATAACTCCGCGGCTCTTGATATCTGCCACATTGAGTATCTGCTCGCTTTCCGCAGCTGCTTCATCAATTATCGCCGATGTAATTTTTTCTATACTCATGATCAGCCCACCTTTCGCAGGTTAGATTGCTATTCTCAGCCAGATCAGAACTGATACCAGTAATGCGAAAATAGCATATGTTTCTACCATGGCGGTATAAATGATACCTTTTACCATCTGATCAGGTCTCTTTGCTGTCAGCTGAAGTGCAGCAGCTGCAGCTTTTCCCTGAGCAATACCTGACCATATTCCAACCAGTCCGATAGGAAGTCCTGCTGCCAGGAAATATGCGCCCTGAGCTATAGTGAGATCCACCATTGCTCCGCCTAAAAGACCTATTTTCTGCATGATCAGGAAGGATATGATCAGTCCGTATATACCCTGTGTTCCCGGAAGAGCCTGTAAAATCAGAGTCTTACCGAATTTTTTCGGATCCTCCGCCAGAACCGCCGAAGCTGCCTGTCCTGCAATACCTACTCCCATGGCGCTTCCGATTCCGGCCAGGGCTGCAATAGCCGCACCTATAAGGGCTAAAGTGTTACCGTCTATCATATTCATTTTTTATTCCTCCTCTTGCTCTATCTTTATATATTTTGTTTTCTTGCGGAAAGGATTAAACGGCTCTCCGCCATCTTCATAAAACTTTCCGAAGAATTCCACGTACTGCAGTCTGCTGGCGTGGATAAAAGCTCCCAGAGCGTTGATGGCTATATTCAGTGCATGACCGAATACGAATATAACCAGCAGTGCGATAAGCCCTGCTGCTCCTCCTCCAAAGAGTGAGCCCATGGTGTTTACCACCTGTGCGATTACGCCGGTAGCAAGTCCCAGGGCAAGAAGCCTTGCATAAGAAAGTATGTCTGACATGTAGCTGGTTATGTTGTATATATTGCTCAGGCCTCCGGTTATCTTTCCTATGCCCTTGTTATGTCTTCCTCCTGTCAGGAGCAGGCCTGCGGCTCCTATTATGGTCATCCACTTGCCTATCTGAGGGAGAGCCGGTGAAATAGATGCACCTCCCAGCCATGCCAGCAGTCCGACGATTACCATATACCAGAAGCCTTCGTCGCATACAGCATCAAACCACTTGCCTTCTTTTATCTGCATGTATGCCTTTATTCCCATTCCTATGAAAAGGTGCACAACACCAAGTGCCAGTGAGAATATCAGCAGTTTCATCGGATCATCCAGCGGATTGAACCACAGCGGCTGGATGGTCACTTCTTTGCCCAGTATGGTTCTGGAAAACACCTGGACAAAATCTCCGAACCAGCCCCCAAACAATGCTCCCCATATTATGGTAGATATGCCGCAATAGAAGAACAGTTTTATCATCTTCCGGGTAGTTCCCTCAAGGTTAAACTTTCTGAGAACCACAAAGCATGCAACCGCCATAACAATTCCGTATCCTGCATCACTGAGCATCATTCCGAAGAATACAGCATAAAACAATGCAAATATGCTTGTAGGATCGAAGCCCCTGTATGCAGGCAGCGAATACATTTCAGTGATAGCTTCAAAAGGTACAAAGAAATTTCTGTTATCCAGCATAACCGGAACCTCTTCCCCCTCTTCAGGCTCGGCAAAGGCGTAACAGCAGTCATATTTCTGCAAAATTTTTTCGGTCTTCTTTGTGAGCCGCTCCGGAATCCATCCTTCCATGTAGAATGTTTTCTTTGTTCTGAGCAGCTTGGTTTTGATTTTTTCTTTGTCAGCCTCCATAGAGAGAATATCGCAATAGTTTTCTATCGTTCTTCTCATGGATGCCATCTGAGCAATCTGTTTCTTTATTTCTTCTATGTTGCTCCGTAATACATCTTTTTCCTTTTCAATTCTCTTGAGATTTTCCGAAACAGTTCCTTCAAATCCTTTGAAAGATATTTCCGAAAATCCGTTTTGCTTGAACAGGCTTATGACGTTTTCTTCAGCGCTGGCAAGACAAAGGACGGCTATATAGTTCATGTCCTTATCACCGCTTACGATTCTTACTACGGCGTTTTCATCCTTCTCTGCTTTTTCGGCAACCTCGCTTATTTCTGTTACAGCAGGGATAACTCCCATGTGCACAACAGTTTTAGCGGTTTTCGAGACTTCCAGAGGCACTCCGTAGTTCTGCCATGGCTTCAGTAAAATCTCATCCTGAGTCAGCTTGTTGATGTCATCATTGGTGTTTCTGAGCTTTTCTTCCAGCTCAAGCACTCTGCGCACGTCTTCAGCGGCCGCTTCCTGTTCTTTTCTCATTTTGGCCACAGCATCCCTGCCTACCGTTCTTCTCGTCTTAAAGAGCGGTTCTCTGGCTGTGTCAAAGGTTTCCAGAACTCTTAGTGCGGCTTCCGCCTTGTTGATTTCCGCATCCAGCTCTGCCGCTTTGACATGGCCGTCATCCGGAGTCACAAGAGACTTATACTCGTCATCAGCAAGTTTGTTCTTCTGATCTGAAGGCTCTATGGCGCCAAAGTCCATGAGCTTCGTCATAAGAGACTCTTTTTGCTCGTCAAGGCCTATTACTGCAATTTTCTGCATCTTAACAATTGACACTTGACTCCACAATCCTTTCTGCTATGAAATTTACGGCTTTCTGCTGTTTTCCCTCGGCCTGCCGTGCCATTTCCGCACAAGCTTTTTCTGCTGCGGCAATGGTTTCCTCGTACTCTTGCTGAGCAATTCTGCGTCCGTCCTCAATAAGAGCATCGCATTTTTCCTTTTCGATGGCAAAAGCTTCCTCCACAAGTCTGTTAGCCTCCGCATCGGATTCGCGAGTGAGATTCTTGGCCGAAGTTCTGGCTTCGCGACGCATGCGATCTGCCTGTTCTTCTGCTTCTCTGATCAGTTTAAGTTCTTCTGTAAACAATCTCTCTCCTCCTTACCTGGTTATATATCCAAAAGTTTTTGCCGCCTTGATTGGCAGAAAAAACTTTACCCCCTTATTCTAAAAATACCACAAAAATATTCATCAATAACAAAAAAATGGTATTTTTTAAGCAATAAGTTCTTTTTTATTTTGCTCTGAATTTAAAGTTTAGATGCTATCTCTTCGATTTTTTTGAGTCTGCTGTTTATTCCCGATTTCTTAAGGGGCGGATCAAAAAGTGCGCCTAAAGCCGTAAGCGACATGTCAGGGTGCTCTTTTCTCAATATTGCGGTTTCCCGGAGTTTCTCAGGAAGCCATGACAGTCCCCTTTCTTTTTCTATTTTCTCGATGGCCATCTTCTGCTTAAGAGCTGCTTCCACTGTTCTGTCCAGATTGGCGCTGTCGCAGTTGACCTTACGATTTACGCTGTTTCTTACGGATTTTTCCACCAGCGTATTGGCAACAGCAAGGGAATGGCTGTCTGCTCCCATTATGCCCAGCATATCTCCCACGTAATCGGCCTTTTTCATATACACTATATAAAGCTTGCCTCGTTTGAATTCTTTTGCCTGCATGTCAGAAAAGGAATTTATCACTTTTTTAAGATCTTTTGCAAGGTTCTCCGTGCGACACACGAATTCCAGATGGTATGCTTTTTCCGGATTGCTCATGGTTCCCGCGCCCATGAATATTCCTCTGAGGTAAGCACGTTTACAGCATTTGTTTTTTACAATCCCGTCATATATTCCGTCTGATATATAATTATTTCCCTCTCTGACCAGGAGGATCCCGGTCTCTCTGAGAATCTGCTCGCTCCGGTTTTCTGCGTCTATGGTTATATTATACGCTCTTTTTTTCCCTACCGAGCTGCTTTCTCCCACTTCAAGCACGGTGTCGATGTCAAAATAGTCACTTAAAAGCTTCTTATAGTGACGGATCACAGCCGGATTTTCTGATGTTATTATTATCTTGAACTTTCCCAGACCTGCAAGCCCTATGCTCCCTGCAACGCGCAGAAAGCCTGCTATTTCTGCCAGCTGGCAGCATTTTTTCTCTGTTTCCACTCTGGATAATTCATTTTTTACTTCCGCTGCAAATGACATGTGCTTTCCTCCTTTGTTTAATTTTACCGCAAAACGTAATTTAAATAAAGAGGAAGTGTAATAAAATTAAAACATTCGTGCACATATGGGGTCAATGGGCAACGGCAGTCTCTTTGTCCAAAATATATGCAGTTTACAGGGTTTGTGTATCAGTTCCTCACCGCAGTATCTGCATCCCGCACATAAACAAAACAGACGGCCTTTAAAGCCGTCTGTTTTGTTTATGTATAAGAATTTATGTCAGCATTTTCAGTGTCTGTTCAAGGAGATCAGCTGCAGCTTCCATACATGACTCGTCAAAGTCAAAGGCCGGATGGTGAAGCGGATTTGTTATGTCCGTTCCGATGCCTATGTACACACCTGAACCCCCCTGAGCCTGAACCTTGTTCATCATTACCGCCGCGTCATCTGTTCCTCCCAGATTTCCGTCAAAGTATATTTTTTCAAACCACGGCACTTGGCCGGCTGCCTGCCGGACTATCTCCATAAGGTTCTCGTCGCTCTGTCCCGCCGGTACCTCTCCATGGTCGACATATGTATAAGTAAGGTCATATGCTTTTGCAGTGCCGTCAAGAATATCAAACACTCTTTTTCTTAGATAATCGCTTATTTCTCTGTACTGACCTCTATACTCAAGGCGTATTGTGCACTCTGGAGTTATGGTGTTGGTGCATACACCTCCGTTAATCTGCCCTACATTGACCCTGCACAGACCTTTTTCGTGAGGAGCGATGCTGTGAAGATTCAGCACTGCACTGCATGCAGCCAGGAGGGCATTTTTTCCCTCTTGGGCAGCGCCACACGGGTGCGCCGCCTTGCCGTGAAAAGTCACGTCAAGCTGCCTGCAGCTCATAAAGTCTCTTACTCCACAGGCAATGGTGTGAGATGGCAGCGGCACGTTTTCCGCAGACAACGCAAGATGCACCGCCAGGAAATAATCCACACCGTCAAGATGGCCTTTGTCAACAATTGATTTTGCACCCAGAGTGGTTTCCTCTGCAGGCTGGAATATCAGCTTGATGATTCCCCGATATTCTTGCGGATTCGCAGCAATTCTGCTAGCCAGCTCAAGACCTATGGCGGTGTGCGCATCATGGCCGCAGGCATGAACACAGCCTCGGTTTACGGATCTGTAGCCACCGACAGCAGATGGCGCTTCGGCGCCTCCTTCCTCGTCGTAAGGCAGACAGTCCATATCGAATCTCAGAGCTGCAGTAGGTCCGGGGTTTCCTGTATCTATCACTGCAACAACACCCGGATACCCTCCGGTTCTTTTTACATAGCTTTCTGCCGCACCTTGTGCAGCAGCCCTTTCCATGTTTTCCTTTCTTCTTTCCTCCGGGATTTCCACAGGATATACCAATGTCGGCACGTTTACGGCTTCCTTTCCCATAAAAATATTCGTGATGCCGTAGCCCTCAAGGATTTCCGCAACGCGGGCGCTGGTTCTGACTTCATCCCATCCTTTTTCCGGAAATTTATGAAATTCTCTTCTGTACTTAACTATATCCTTCATCTGACTGCAGAATCTTTTTCTGACTCTGCCCTCCAATCCTTAAATTTTTTTCGGCTCAGTTCCATGGACTCAGACAGTATCTTCGCTCCGCGAGTCATGCCTTCTTCCGTTACGTTGGAGAAGCACAGGCGTATATATCCGCTTCCGCTGTAGCCGTAAGGGAAAAACACGCTTCCCGGCATATACAGCAGGCCTTTCTCACCTGCAGTAATAAAAAGTTTTTTCTCGTTTACATCGTCAGGAAGCTTGCACCATATACATAGTCCTCCTTCCGGAGCATCGAAGCACAAGCCCTGTTTTTTCAGCGGCTCCAGCTCATTGCAGAGCAGATCCCTCTGTCTTCTGAAATGAGCCCGCAGAAAAGCTTTTCTCTTTTCCATTCTTCCGCTTTCTATAAAACGGTTAAGCATGGCATGGGACACTCTGTAAATTGTATTCTGTCCGGTGACTATCAGTCTTCCCATCATTTCCACAGGCTCAGCCGGCCCTACCACGAAAGCTGTGTTTATTCCCGGCATGAAAGTAAGGTTGAAAGTGTCCACATACAATACCATCTTGTTTTTATCCAGCGAGTAAAGTGACGGCAGTTCTCTTCCCTCATATCTAAAATCGCCGAGAGAGTTTTCCTCGATTATGGGAACATCCCTTTTCCTGGCTATTTCCAGAAGCCGGATTCTCTTTTCCAGAGGCATGATTCTGCCTGTGGGATTATGAAGGTTAGGCATGGTATATATGAATCGCGGTGCATAGGCTTCAACAAGCCTTTCCAGCTCGTCAAGATCCATACCGTCCTCCTGCATCTTTACACATATCACATTGGCTCCCTTATTTCTAAGAACGTTTACCGTACCTGCCACCACAGGTTCTTCTACTATCACTGTATCCCCGTCTCTCAGGTAAAGGCTCATGATATATTCCAGCGCCTGGGTGGTTTCGGACATCAGCTGGATATTTTTTTCGCTTACAAAGATGTCTTTGGATGCAAGCATTCTGCATATATTTCTTTTAAGCCTGTCCGCCTCGTTTTCATCGCAGTCATAAAATTCTTTATAACTGTAGCTGAAGTCTTCAGGATCCGGCAGACACACATTTATACCTGCCAGCGAAACGTACTCCTCAGTGGTTGAGCGCCTGAAGATATCGTCAAAAAGGCTTTCTTTTTCGGTATAATTGTATCTGCGCATATTGGCCAGGGGATGAAAAACTCTCTCCGAAGCCGACTTCCTGACCTCACGCACAAAGTATCCCTTTGGCTTTGCAGATACCACAACAAATCCCTCGGCAATGAGTTCCTGATACGCTCTCACCACCGTGTTTCGTGACACTCCCAGCTCCTTTGCAATGGTTCTTTCTGCAGGCAGTTTCAGGCCGTTGGGAAGCCTCCCCGAAATTATTTTCTGTCTGATGCTGTTTTTTATCTGAATATATACAGGTGTATCATTGTTTCTGTTAATAGTTATCTCCATTTAAAACGCTCCCCGTATCAGGCTTCCTCCTGAGCGCTTCGTGCCTTGCGGTACAGCCCTGCCATAAGCAGACCTGTTATGAGCATCATAACGGCTCCGCCGCCCTGAAGCATCCATATATATCTGTATCCGCCGTTTCCGAAGGCATCCAGCCATGAACCGCACAGATTATATAGCCATATATCTGAAGAATATCCGATGGCCGAAGCAACTCCCAGAACCGTGCCCACATATTTGAACGGTACCTTCGCTTCAGTCACAGGCGTGTATAAAGCCGTAGAATTGACATAGGAAAACAGCAGCAGTATAACGCATGTTACCATAAGCAATGTCACCATGCTTTTCTGCTGAGGCACCGCCATCAGAATTATGGTGAAAATAAGGGTTCCGATGCTTCCCACCATCACCACTTTTGTGGAACTTTTCAGCTTGTCAATGAAAAATCCTCCTATCGGCCCGGATATAAGGTTCATTCCGCTTCGCAGAGTATTGGTCAGAAGGGCTGCCATTGCTATGGACACTCCAAAGGCGTCGGTCATATAAGGGTTGAGGTACGGTACTGTGGAACGAATCAGGAAATATCCCAGGGTAAAAAGTCCCAGATACCAGGTGATAGGCAACTTCAGCACTTTTCCCACCAGTTTGAGATCTATTTTGTCATCGGCTGCTTCTCTGGCCTTTGCCTTTTCCTTGTCATAAGGCACAAATATCCACGTGAGAATTCCGAAAACAACTGAGATCACGCAGTATATCATCATTCCGCCTCTGAATTCATACTTTGCCAGCGCGGTTTCCATCATTCCCAGTATCAGGTAAGTGCATGCTATACCTATAAGACCAAAAGCAAAGTTGTAAAACCCAAAAAGCCTTCCCTGCTCGTCGTCATCTCCGATATTCTTAATAAGCTTAAGAAATGCGCTCCAGTGCATGCAGGTGCTGGTGATTCCAAATATGAAATACATGACTTTCAGCACCGTAAAGGAAGATGAAAAGGCTACAACAGTGCCTGCTGCCGCCGTAAGAATCGCCGACAGCACCACCAGCATCTTGGGATTGAATTTATCTGCTATCCATCCTCCTATAAAGTAACCTATAACAGCCGTAATACCGAAAAAGGTCAGAAGCTGTCCTGCCTGTCCGTCGGTTATCTTGTATGTGTCAAGGAAATGATTATAAAAATCGTAGCAGGCATAAGGTATGAAGTAAACTACCGTTGTGCACGTGGCAATGAGTATCATGAGATATTTATATATCATGCTGTCCTTTTTCATTTTTTCCTCCTATAGATACTTTTCGAACCATTTTATCATTTCCGCTATTCTGCGCTGCCGGTTTACAGGTGAGCCGCTGCGGCACAGTTCGTGGGTTTCTCCCTTTACCGCAAAGACTTTTGATGTTCCTCCGAAGTAGGTTATGGCGCTGTGAAGCTGAAGCGCATGGTCATAAGTGCACCTGTAATCTTCAACACCATGAATAAAAAGCACCGGAGTCTTAATCTTAGGCGCATATTTGAGAGCCGACTGGTTCCACAGATACTCCGGATTCTCCCATGGTGTCGTGCCGTAAGTGTCCTTATTGCATGGGAAGCCAATGTCCGACATGCCGTAGTCGCTGAGCAGATTAGCCACGCTTCTGTCAGAGATAGCTGCCTTATATCTGTCTGTATGTCCTATTATCCAGTTTATTATTATGCCTCCGTAAGAGCCGCCTGTAATTCCTATCCTGTCAGGATCTATCCAAGAGTTTCTTTCTATGGCTGCGTCTGTAAATTCCATAAAGTCCCTGTAGTCTACAGTTCCCCATTTTGTCCTTATATCCGCGAAGTCTCCTCCTCTGCCTTCAGAGCCTCTTGGATTGCAGAAAATCACTCCCCAGCCTTGAGTACACATGGCAAACATCTCGTGCATGGCAACCGGGCCGTAAGCAGAGCCCGGTCCTCCATGTATGAACAGGATCGCCGGATATTGTTTTCCTTCTTCGAGGTCTGCAGGCTTCATCACCCAGCCTTCTATCTCTATGCCGTCAGAGTTGACAAAATTGCACTCTGATACCTGAGGGAACTCAAATTCTTCCTGCAGTTGTGTATTAAAATCGCTTATACGCTCTTCTTTTCCCGTTGCGGGATCAAGTATGTAAAATTCTCCGCCGTCCAGACCCCTCATGGCAGACATATATATCTTGTCACCATCGATAAAATAGTCCAGTATCTTACCCTCTGCAGGAGAAAGGGTTATCATCTCATCATTTCCGAATCGCGAGAAGAACAGCTTCGAGCTTCCTCCGCGAGTACATATATAAACTATTCCCTCATCCGTTACGGTAATCTTGTTGAGCCATCCGCTGAGATATGTAACATCCGTAAGCACGTTGTCGTAGAAATGGATGTCGGCATTCTTGTTGTTTCTCGTGAACTTACCGGTCTCCATATCGACTATGTCTATATATTCATTCTGATATTCTCCGTGAAATGCTCTGTCATTTCTTCCCAAGAGTATATGGGTGGAATCCACAGGCTGTATTTTTGTATATATATAGCTGCCTGAATCATCTATGGCGCTGATTTCCATGGTGCTGTAATCTATCTTATATACTTTGCCTTCGGTTTTCTGCATTCCTCCCGACTGCACTCCGTAGAAAAGCCCGTACTGATCCTTATATGACTTTATGTCCCATACACTTATGTCGTCATCTGTCAGGCAGGTCAGCTGTCCGCTGTCATATAAATATACTCTTCCCCTCTCTTTGTTGCAGTAACCGCCGTCGTTGGACCAGAAAGGCACTTCGTCGGCTACGAAGTATCTGCTCTCTCTTTCGGATATTTTCAGGTACTCGTCCCAGTCTCCTCCGGCTTCCTTCAGCCATTCATCGCGCACGGGGCTTTCACTTGCCAGCAGCAGAAACCTGTTTTCATCAATACAGTTGAATTTGTAAACGCCTTTATAAACTTTAAACAGTTCCGAATATTCACCTGTGTTTATATTCAGCTTGCAGAAAACAACCAGTGGTACTCCCTTTTCCTGGGCATCCTTGTCCTCCTGGCTTCTTGCCGAGGCTATAATTATATTTTCTTCATCCAGCCAGTCATGCATTCCGACGCTTCCGTCAAAGGTCAGCTGCTTCTTTATCTCTTTCTTTTCCATGTCAAAGAGATACAGGTCGGAAACATACTTATCTTCTTCCATGACTGTGCCGTACCTTACAAAAGAAAAGAGTCCGGCGCCGTTGGGCTTCATATCTGTGACATTGATATATTCTTTAAAAAAATCATCTCTTATCTTCTTTTTCATATTATCCTCCTTGTTTTTCCGGCAGGCTCTTTTGGTAAATTCCATTTGTCTTTATTTTATAACAAAGTCCAAAATATTAAAAGCGTAAATTTTGGACCATTCCAAAAAAGAATTTTGGCACTTTATAATTACCCATCTTTAATGTATATTTATCTTATAATTAACACTTTCCGGAGACGCATCATGAGCAAAGATCAGCGCGAGGAACGCACCTTATCTGCCCGGCTGGGTATTACTTCAAAGCAGATTTTATATTTACTGACAGCGGACATAGGCTATGCTCTCGCCTTAAACCTTTTTTACGTAGGCAATAACATCGCTGCCGGCGGACTGGCCGGAATCGGCACGGTTCTCAATTATTTTTTCAGCTGGCCTATAGGTCTTACGGTACTTGTCCTGACCGTCCCCATTGTTATTCTTGGTGCAAAAATCAAGGGAAAAGCTTATGTGATAATGGCTCTTATTACTACAGCGGTCTATTCCCTTATTGTAGACCTGTTGTCATTTCTTCCTTGCATAACAGAAGACAAGATAGTTGCCGTGGTCTTTGGGGGAATACTTTACGGAGCTTCTTCTGCTCTGGTTGTAAAGGCACGACTGTCCACCGGAGGAACGGACCTCCTTGCAAAAATAATAATCACCAAGGCCAAGACCTTAAGCATCGGAACATTATACATGCTCATAGACGGAACAATAGTTGTGGCGGCAATGATCGCATACCGAAATGTAAGCGCCGGAATATACGCACTGATGGCTATTGCCGTATGTTCCATAGTTACCGATAAACTTACCAGCGGCTTTAACAGAGCTCAGATGTTCTACATATTTGCCGGACAGAATTCAGATAAAATAACTGAGGCAATATTAAATGAAATGCACCGCGGTGTCACAGCAATAAGCGGAACCGGTAAATTTTCCAATTCTGCCAGAGAAATTCTTCTGACAGTGGTAAAGCCCAACGAGACGCCGATACTTAAAGCACTGGTGCACAAACTTGATCCTGCGGCTTTTGTCGTTCTCGTTTCCGCCAATGAAATTATTGGCAACGGATTTGAAGACATCAATCTGACGGAAACGATCAACGATTAGATACAGTTATTACTTTTAGAAATCATGAAAAGGAGACAGATATGAAAAAATCACATTTAAGTCTTAAGACATTTTTGGCCATCATATCATTCTCAATTGCAGGCAGTGTAATCTATGAACTACCTTACATAAAGTATGTTTATTATGACAAGCTCCTTCCTGCGTTTGATATGACCAATGCACAGGCCGGATTCCTGCTTTCTGCCTATGCTATAGGCTGCCTCATTCTCTATATCCCGGGCGGTATCATGGCCGACAAATTCTCAACCAAGAAAATGCTTGTGCTTTCCCTCTTCGGAACAGGTATTCTGGGATTCATAATGGCATTTTCCATGAATTACATCACTGCACTCATAGTGTTTTTCCTGTTTGCCGTGACTACCAGCTTTGTTTTCTGGACAGCCCTCAACAAGGGTCTCAGACTGCTGGGCGGTAAAGAGGACTCTGGTTCCACCTACGGCTGGTATTATGCTCTCGGCTCAGTTATCAGTCTGGTTTGCAGCATCATCTTCTGGGCATTATATGCATCCACAGAAAACGCTCATGATGCCATGTTCAAGACAATCATCGCCATGTCTGTTGCAGTTATTCTGGCAGGTATCCTGGTTCAGATAACCTTCAAGGAAGACGCTACTGCCATGGGTGAGCTTGCAGAAGAAGATCGCTTCAAATTAAGTGATGTGGGCAAAGCCATCAGAAACCCTTACCTCTGGTGGGCATCCATCATCATGTTCCTGATTTATACAATCTACAGCAACGTTACATACTTTACTCCTTACCTGTCATCTCAGGTAGGCATGGATGTATCTGATTCCGCTTTCCTGGGAATCATCAGAGGATATGTTTTCTACTTCCTGTCTCCTCTGGGAGGTTATATTGCAGATAAACTGCTGAAATCCACATTAAAGCTTTACGGCTACGGATTCATCGTTCTGGGCGCTTTGTTCTTCATTACAACCCAGATCCCTGCAGGCGAAGGAAGCGTTACAATCGCCATCATCATTTCACTGCTGGCTTCTGCTTTTGCTATGATGCTCTACGGTGTAATGTGGTCAATCCTCAACGAAATCAACATCCCTATCTCTTATGCAGCAACAGCCATCGGTCTTGCTTCTATGGTAATCTACCTGCCTGACCTTTTCGTTCCTGCGATGATAGGAAGCTGGCTTGACAATCTGGGTGAAGAAGCCGGATACTTCAGAATGTTCATCTTCTTTGGAATCTGCTGCGTACTGGCTGTAGTTCTCTCCCTGACTCTTGCCAAAAAAGTCAAGACTCTCAATGCTTCCAAGGAGACTGCTCCTGCCGAAGCAGAGTAGATACACACACAATCACAAACCGCACGGGTTCTCCGTTTAAGCGGCGAGTCCGGCGGGGCTTACGAGCCCCACAGAAAACAAACCGGCTCCATGCCAATGTTGGGGCGGAACCGGTATCAGATAAAAAACAGAGAGCTTGAGTTCTCTGTTTTTTAGTATGTTCCTGTTTACTTTTCCGGCATGGACAGTAAAACAGACGGTCTCGCGAGACCGTCTGTTTTGTTTTATGTAATGTAGTTTTATTTCAGTGGAGCTAATCCGAGAATTTCTCTTGCTTCTGCAGGAGTTGCAACTTCTCTTCCCAGCAGTTTTGCAAGCTGAACAACCTTTTCTACCATCTGGCCGTTGGATTCTGCCAGAACGCCTTTTTCCATGTAGAGGTTATCTTCGAAACCTACTCTTACATGTCCGCCTAAGCAGATTGTAGCTGCCGCAATATGCCATGCGTTCTTGCCCAGGCCTGTTGCAGTCCATGTTGAACCTTCCGGAATGGATTCAACCATGTATACCAGGTCTCTGATTGTAGCTGACATCTGCACACCCAGTACGAAATCCCAGTGGATAGGCTTTACAAGGTAGCCCTTCTTGTAAGCTGTCTTCATTGCAATATCGATCATTCCCTTATCGAAAACTTCGCATTCAGGTTTGATTCCTCTTTCCTGCATGATCTTTGCAAAGTTAACGATAGTGTTATCGGTATTTACGAAAATTTCATCTCCGCCGAAGTTGCAGGTGCCGCAGTCCAGAGTAGCCATTTCAGGAGTAGGTACAACTTCTGTTGACTGTAATCTCTCCAGGTCTGTCATGCCTACTGCTCCGCCTGTTGAAGGCTGGATGATTGCATCAGGACATTCTTTTCTGATGGCATCGATACATTCCTGGAATCTGCCTTTGTCCTGTGTAGGAGTACCATCATCCCACCTTACGTGAAGGTGAATCAGGGATGCTCCTGCATCGTAAGCAGATTTTGCTTCTCTAACGATTTCCTCTACTGTATAAGGCACGTTAGGGTTCTGTTCTTTAGTTACTTCTGCACCGCAAATGCATGCACTGATGATTAATTTGTCCATTTTTATCTCCTTTATTCCTCATGAAATAATACACTCTTATTATTATACCATTATAGTTCCCTATGTTCAAGTGTAACACGCCATCCTTGAGCGCTAAAAATTTTGTAAAACTCATTTGCCAGAGTAACGGATCTATGCTGGCCTCCGGTACATCCGAAGGCAATGGTGAGATTGTATTTTCCCTCCTTAATGTAACACGGCACCAGCCTGGTGATTATCTCCTGAAGCCTGTTTATAAATTCCTTGGTTATATCCTGCTTGAGTACATACTGAGCAACTTTTTTGTTGTTCCCGGTGAGTTTCTTAAGGCTGGATACATAGTACGGGTTCGGTATAAACCTCACATCTATTACCCAGTCAGCTTCTGTGGGAATCCCGTGCTTATATCCGAAGGACATAAAGTTGAGCCCGAAGCTGTCCTTCTTTGTTTTGCTGACGAAAAGCTTGTCCAGCTCCGCGTTGAGCTCAGCAACCTTCAGGTTGGAGGTATCTATGATAAAATGAGCATTGCTTCTCAGTTCTTCAAGCTGCGTTCTCTCTGCCTGTATTATGTCTCTTGTTATAATGGCTGCAGACAGCGGATGGCTTCGTCTCACTTCGTTGAATCTTCTAATCAGAGCCTCGTCGGAAGCCTCTATAAACACTATTTTGAAGTCAATATTGGCATCCGCAGACAGCGCCGTAATCATCTCTTTAAGGTCGCCGAAAAACTGGCCTCCCCTGATATCAACTACAAAGGCTGCCTTTTCTATTTTTCGCTTGCCGGTCATGGCCAGCTCTATGAAATTTTTTATCAGGGCAGGAGGCATATTATCAATACAATAATATCCCTTATCCTCAAACCAGTCGGCAGCCTTGGTTTTTCCGGCTCCCGACAATCCTGTGATAATCACAACTTCCATCATGATTGTATCCTTCTATATCCTTTCGATATTAACTATCCGCTCCGGCTCAAGCCCTGCTTCCAGAGCCCTGGCCAGAGGTTCCTCAAAGGCTCCTACATTTTCGGGTATATGAGCATCGCTTCCTATTACAAATTTTACATCGTGTCTTGCGGCAATCTTTATTTCATCCGCTGTCAGATGTCTGTGCTTGGCATTTATCTCAATGAGAGTGTCTGTATCGCTGCAGGCTCTGGCTATGTCTTCTATGTCAAAAGGCCCCTTGTCGCCGGGATGAGTCAGTATATCCACCGGATTCTCATAAAGCGCTTTCAGTATCATATCCGTATTGCGAACCAGAAGACCTGAGCTGCTGCCTGACATCAGCCCGGTGTGGCTGCTTATATAATTTGGAATCATGCCGGCTTTAAGTATGCCGAAATGATATCCTGCAAGGATTATATCAAACTCCTTCAGGTTTTCTTCATGGACATCAAGATAGGGTTCCACCCTGATGGTATTGGCTTCAACACCCAGAAGAACCTCCACCTGAGGGTAGACTGTCTTGAGTCTCGCTATCTCACGCCGCATTTCAGGTAGCTTTTCCGTTTTAAGTCCGTAGGTCAGGTGTCCCGGACCGTGGTCGGTGACAGCAACAGATTTGAGTCCTCTGGCTGCTGCAACCCTTACATTGTCTTCTATACTTCCCTTTCCGTGAGAATATATGGTATGGGTATGATGGTCATAGACCATCCTGTATTTTGAAATTATTTTCTCAAATTTACCATGATAGCTGCTTTTATCCAATTATTCGTACCTCCGGTTCCAGCATTACTCCGAATTTGTCATACACGGTATTCTGCACCAGCGTTATAAGCTGCAGAATATCCTCTGCCGAGGCGTTGTCTTTGTTAATTATAAAGCCGCTGTGAAGAACCGACACCTGCGCTCCTCCCACGCTGACACCTTTGAGCCCCGCATCTTCAATAAGTTTTCCGGCAAAATATCCCGGAGGTCTTTTGAAGGTGCTGCCCGCAGAAGGAAAGTTCACCGGCTGTTTGGAATTGCGTCTGGCTGCAAGTTCTTTCATCTGAGCTGCAATTTCGTCCCGGTTTCCCTTCCTGAGTTCAAGCATTGCTTCCACGGCGATATATCCGTTATCCTCCAGAACGCTATGCCTGTATCCGAATTGCATCTCTTCATTGGTAAAAATTTTTTCTTCTTTTCCGTCAGGTGATATGGCTCTTACCCACTTTACCACCTGCTTCATCTCTCCTCCGTAGGCTCCTGCATTCATAAAAAGCGCTCCCCCGAGACTTCCCGGAATTCCGCTGGCGAACTCAAAACCTGTGAGGCTTTCTGCAAGAATACTCCGTGCAAGAACAGAAAGGAGCACGGATACTCCGCATCTGACTTGAAAAGTTTCCCCTTTGTCTTCTGACGGGCTTATATTCACATAGTCCATGCCGGTTCCCGGCTTGATAACAAGGCCTTCATACCCACTGTCTCTGAAAAGAGTGTTGGAACCGTTTCCCAGAATCATATGAGGTATTTCCAGCTGAACCGCTGTCTCGAGGAGAACTGCCAGATTGCGGCTGCTGTGCACTTCTGCAAAGGCTGCGGCACATCCTCCGGCCTTGAAAGAAGTGTATCTGCTCATGGGTACATTTTCCCGGATTTCTATATCAATGTTCCTGCTTCGGAGTTTCCTTTTCAGTTCCTCCAATAGGAACGCAAGCTTCTTTTCCAAATATATCCTCCTTATCTATGCAGTACTTGCTGAAATCTTCGTATACTTCGGTTCCCGTAGGCATGTCTTTCGTGCGCAGCCGTCCGTTTATTACCCTGGAAAGGTAAACATATATAACCGCCATTGTAGGCACACCGAGAATCATTCCGGCAAAGCCGAAGAGACCGCCTCCCACCAGTATGGCAAACATCACCCAGAAGCTTGCCAGTTTGGTAGTCTTTCCTAAAATCTTAGGTCCTATTATGTTTCCGTCAATCTGCTGCAAAACTATAACCATAATTCCAAACTTGAGAGCCGCCCACGGATCAATAAACAGCAGCAGTATAATGGACGGAATGGCACCGATAAACGGCCCGAAGAACGGTATGATATTTGTGAGTCCTACAACAACGCTGATGAGAACTGCCATAGGAAGCCCCAGCAAACTCATGGCAACGAAGCATATTATGCCTATTATCAGGGAATCTATCAGCTTTCCGCTGATAAATCCGCCGAAAATATCATTGCAGATACGGCCGAACTCAAAAATCTCATCTGCTTTCTTTTTTGAAAAGGCAGCCAGTATCAGTTTCTTGCCCTGTGCCTGGAAGATTTCTTTACTGTTTAATATATACACACATATCACCAGTGCTACAAAAATATTTATCACTGCACTGAAGGTTCCTACAATTCCTACAGAAACCCCTGAAAGGATAGCTTCTGCACCCGGCAGAACATTTTTCTGACCCCACTCCAGAAGCTTCTGAAAGATGCTGTCGACCTTGCCGTGGAGCATAGTGGCCATCTCGTAATTTTCAACTATATTCTTATCTATCCATGAAGATATCTTGTCGACGAATGCAGGTATATCGCCTATCAGGCCTACTATGCTGTTTATGAGTTCGGGCACTATAAGCATTATAAAGCCGATGCATATTCCCAGCAGAAACAGCATTGTTACAAGACTGGCTACAAGGCGCGCCAGCTTGTAGTCTCTGGAATAGGTTTTGAACCGTCCTCTGTTTCTCCTGTATACACATCTGAGAGTCACATTATATATCGGACACAGAAGGTATGCCAGTATTATACCCATATAAAACGGCGTCAATATGCTGTTTATCTCCGACAAAATGTTTCTGACATCGTTTGTATTATAAAGGATGTAATAGCATAACAGCAGTCCAAGTCCCGCGCAGAAAATCGCAAGGCTCATCTTGACATACTTGCTTTTGAAGTTTATCTTTTTTTCAGCCATTTCTACCTCTTCTCAGATTATAATACATTAAGTTCACAATGCGGTCAACTGCATCATGAGCGACAGTTTTGCCAGTATCTCCTGCTTGTAAGGATCTTTTAAATCATTGCAGTTACCTGACTTAAGGCATGCTGACACCATGGCGTTATATTCCTGCTCTTTAACATAAGGAGCCGCTGCCGGGTATCCCTTGCACATCAGATAATATGTAGTGACTGCCCGTGCCATAAGCCGATCCTCCTCACCATAAGGCAATATCTTCAGAAGACACAGCTGCAGTCTTGCGGCATATTCAAAGCATTCCTCTGTCATAGCGTCTATTCTGAGAGCCTCTCCCATCAGATGCCTGAAATTTTCCATTTCTCCCGGTATGTCCGCAGGCAGCGCAGGAGAAAAATCCCATTCTCTCACAAGAATACTGCGCTTTCTGTACTCAGCTTTGTCCTTGCCTGACAGAATGCAATATATGCCTTCAGTCAGCCTGAGACCATAATCTATATTTTCTTCCGAAAAATTCCAGAGCTTTTTCAGAAGAACTCGGAGTCTCTCTGCCATGAGGTGCTCACCGATGGGGACATTGCTCAGAACATCGCCTCTGAGTATGCTCTCCACCTGTCCTTTGCTCAGGGAGCTTCCCTCAGCTTTCATGTTGTTATAGATCCAGTCTTCTTCTTCTATTCCGGCGAAATATTCCTTGACCTCCCTGTTAAAAGGGGTTCTGTTTTGAAGTATCACCATTTTTTTCTTGATTTCTCTGAGCATTTTTCCCTCCGAAAGTCTGCCGTTATTATATATTTTAACATACAACAATCGTATTTTCTATGGCAACAATCCGATTTTCTATGGTATACTGTACTTGAAAAGAGGATTTTTTATGAGAATTTTAGTTGTCAGTGACACTCATGGCAAGCTGGATCGCTTTATGAGAGTGTTTGAAAAACTTAAAAAAGAGTCTCCGGTGGATCTGATCATACATTGCGGAGACTACTATGAAGATGCCATGTCAATATCAAGGCGATGCGGAATCAGGGTAGCCGCAGTAAAAGGAAACTGTGATGGCTATTTTGATGACTGTTCATACTGCATAGTGGAAACTGAGGCAGGAAATTTTTTGGTGTGCCACGGTCATATGGAAGGTGTAAGCCATGACCTCCAGCGCCTGTACTACAAAGTCCTTGAAAGCGGGTGCATAGGCGCCTTTTTCGGACATACCCACAGAAGCGCTTATGTTGATATTGAGGGAATATACCTTATGAACCCGGGAAGTCTCACTTCTCCCCGGGACGGTTCCGGAGGAACCTTCGGTCTGATGGAAACCGGTCCTGACACTGTTTTCGGTAAAATCTGCAGGTATGACGATTTTATCGGCAGCGGCTCTTCCGGAGGCAGGGGCTCTAAATCAGGGGTAACCGGTGGACGCCTGAGAAGCCTGCTTAATTATAGCGATAGATTTTAATTACAGATTTTTAAAGGAGAAATTTATGGATATTAAAAAGCTAATGGTTTCAAACCCTGTGGTTGCCGACATGTCGGCATATAAAGAAGTTTTCTGGCTAAACCCCGGAGCAGGAGAACCTGCATCTCTTCCTTTCGGCATGGATGATATAAACGACGCAGAGGCACGGCTGGCGCGTTTTGCTCCTTATATTGCCAAAGCCTTTCCTGAAACTGCACGATCCGCAGGCATCATAGAGGCGCCTCTGAAAGAAATACCGAAAATGAAGTCCGATCTATGCAGAATGACCGAAAACTTTGACGGCAGGCTGTTTCTGAAATGTGACAGCCATCTGCCTATCTCCGGCTCTATCAAAGCCAGAGGAGGTATATACGAAGTTCTCAAGCTGGCCGAGAAAATTGCCATTGATCACGGTATGCTCACCGCAGATGATGATTACTCAAAGCTGGACAGCGATGAATTTCATCGTCTGTTCAGCCGGTACTCCGTAGCTGTGGGATCCACCGGCAATCTGGGTCTTTCCATAGGCATAATAAGCGCCAAACTTGGTTTCAAGGTTACTGTTCACATGTCTGCCGATGCTCGTCAATGGAAAAAAGATCTCCTGCGTTCCAAAGGAGCCGTGGTTGTAGAGTATCCTGACGACTATCAGAAAGCCGTAGCAGAAGGGCGAAGAGAGGCTGCTTCCGACCCTATGTGCCACTTCGTGGATGACGAAGGCTCACAGGATCTTTTCCTGGGATACTCTGTCGCCGCAAAACGCCTCCTGCCGCAGCTGGCTGATGCAGATGTGACGGTAGACTCTCGCCATCCTCTGTTTGTATATCTGCCTTGCGGCGTGGGCGGCGCACCCGGCGGAGTTGCCTTCGGTCTAAAGCAGCTTCTGGGCGAAAATGTGCATATTTTCTTTGCGGAGCCTACCCATGCGCCTTGCATGACTCTGGGCCTTGCAACAGGCCTGCATGACGCAATAGCTGTCCGCGATATCGGACTTGATGGCATTACCGACGCCGATGGTCTGGCTGTAGGTCGCCCTTCAAAGCTTGTAGGTACAATCATGGAAACACTCCTTGATGGATGCTACACCATAGACGATTCAAAGCTCTATCCTTTCCTTGCAGCTCTTGCTGACAGAGAAAAGATATACATTGAACCTTCTGCCTGTGCTTCTTTTACCGGCCCGGCCCTTGTGACATCTGCATCACAATACCTGGAGTCAAAAGGACTTGCTGACAAAATGGCAGCAGCCACCCACATTCTGTGGGCAACGGGAGGAAGCATGGTGCCTGACAACGAAATGAAGCTTTACTACGAAAGGGGTAAATAGGTTATGAACAGCCTTCCCAATGAACTGATTCCAAAAGCCGCTTCCTTTTTTAAGGTGGTGGGGGATGAAACGAGAATGAAAATCCTGTGCACTATCGCTACCAGAGAAGTCTGCGTAAACGATATTGCCGAAAAGGTAGAAATGACAAAGTCCGCCGTCTCTCATCAGCTTAAGTTGCTGAAAGACGAAGGACTGGTTAAAGCGCGCCGAGAAGGCAAAAATATATTCTACAGTCTCGATGATCAGCATGTGGCAGACATTATCGCCATAGCATTTACTCATATTGAGCACAAGTCTCACGGAGAATCCTGCTGCTGCGACGACTGCCATTGCAGATAAGAGCAACTTCATGGGAGCTGAGCATAAAATTCCTTGGCTCCCCTTATTTCTTCTTCATCGGGATGACCCTTTGCTATTCCTCCTACGAGTTTAAAGGGGCCGAAGGTGTCAAAGCCCTTGCATCCGTAACTGCCGATAATTTCTGAATTTTTCTTTTTTACCGCATCCGCAATGGTCTGGGTATATCCTTCTTTTTCCGCTCCGCATGTATAAACGAAAAAAGGCTTTTTGTTCTGCGGCATCTTTTCTTCTGCAAGCTTTATCAGTGTCTTATGGAATTTTGAATAATATATTCCGAAGGCAAATCCTATGCGGTCATATACGTTCAGATCCACGTCGGTATTTTGGGTAACATCGATTAAATCCACCTGATTCTCTGATGCAATTGCATCCAGCAGTTTTTTTGTATTTCCGTGATGCACGGAGCAGTAAACAATGGCTGTTTTCATGGTATTTTCCTCCTTGGCAAGTATCAGTATAATAACTATGCTATGTATAAAATTTAATTCAAGTACGCAAAACAACCTTACTTGGTTGTGCTGACTATACCGAGGTGAACCAATGAAAAAAATATAACACCGGAAGAATATCTTGAGCGAATAATGACAACGGAAGTACAGGACAACTGCCCTATGCGAAGAACTCTTGAAATGCTCAGCGGAAAATGGAGAACTCATATTATATATGCCCTGTGCAGAAAGCCGTCATGCCGATTCGGAGAACTGAAAAAAGCAGTCCCCGGTATTACCTCCACCATGCTCACCAGCACTCTTCGTCAACTGGAAAGTCTGGAAATCGTCGATCGCCGGCAATTTAACGAAATACCGCCTCATGTGGAATATTCTCTTACGGAAAAGGGTCGGGCACTTCTTCCGGTTTTCACGCAGCTGGCCATCTGGGGCGAAAATTATCTTAAAGAGGAGTAATCAAATGTTTTCTTATTCACACACGGTACAATATTATGAAACAGACAAAATGGGAGTAACACACCACTCAAACTACATACGCTTCATGGAAGAAGCCAGAATCGCTTTTATGCAGAGTATCGGCTGGAGTTATGATAAAATGGAAAGCATGGAGATAATCTCCCCAGTGGTCAATGTATCCTGCAGCTACAAAAAACCCAGCACTTTCGCTGACATCATAAACATTAACACGGAAGTAAAAGAATTATCGAGACTCAAACTAACCATGGCCTATACCATGACAGTAGGGGACACCGTCGTATGTACGGCAGAGAGCGTTCACTGCTTTGTCTCAAAATCAGGCAGACCTATTAACATTCAGAAAGAATATCCCGACTTTTATCAGGCTGTTTGCGACGCTTCCCGATAAAAGCAAAACCGCCGGACTGTCAACGGTCAGGCGATTTTTATTTCAACCCCTATTCTATTATCCTTATTACTCCGGTTTTTTCCGGTTCCGCAGGTTCAGGTCCGGCGGCGTATCCCAGAGCAGCTATGCCGTATACCACATGGTCATCGGGAATCTGCCACTGATGAAGCATCTCTCTGACTTCATCCAGGTCACAGATTGTCCTCAGCTGATTTATCCACACAGAGCCTATGCCCAGTGAATGGGCGGCAAGAAATATGTTTTCAAGAGCACAGGCGTTATCCTCGGGGCCCCATGGGCTTGTTCTTTCATTGGAAGGGATTATCAGCACGTCCGGCTTATAGAAATCATAGCCTTCTCTCTGCAGCGCTTTTCCCACAACGTCTGCAAGTCTCTCAATCTTGTTCCTGTCAGTTATTGCGGTAAACTGCCATGTCTGTTTATTCATTCCCGAAGGTGCATATGCAGCCGCTTTAAGTATGATTTCCAGGTCTTTCCGTGATATATGTCTTTCGTTGAAACTTCTTATGCTCCTTCTGGAAAGTAAATTTTTTATTACCTCATTCATCTTACATTCCTCTCTTTAAATCTTTAACTGCATGTCTTTTTGTATTTCCTCTAAGCGCCTTAATCAGCGTCGAAGGATTAAGAGATTCTCCTTTGTACAATACCAGCGCCTCATATATTTTACCTGCGCAGAAAACCATCGCTCCCGTTGTTATCATAGTGACCGCCAGAGAGCACAGAGTCTTCCATACAGGGAGCATTCCCAGCATAGCTCTTGCAGGAGTTATCATAACTGAAGTGAAAGGTATCCAGTCAAACCATGGATTCACATTACCCTCCATTCCTCCGCCGAAAATCAATGCAAAGAAGCTGGCAATTAAAACCAGAGTAAATATCACATTTGCCGAAGACAGATCTTCCGGCTTGTTGGCCATAGATCCTCCTACGCCTGCCAAAGCGCAGTACAGAAGCATTCCGGATATCACCACCAGAATAGCCAGCAGGCAGTTAGGCAGTGAGAACATACCTTCCGTCAGCTGTTTTAAAAAGCTGAACACCTGTATTATCATCATATCTGTTTCCGGATTCATGTTTCTGACAATGACCGTTCCTGCAGCAAAGCTTATGGCAAGGCTGAACACCCAGCTGAAGAGTTCCAGCAGACCTGCAGCAACAATTGCAAAAAGTTTTCCCATAATAACAGCGGCAGGTCTGACTGATACCAGCAACGTCTCCATAAGCTTTGAGCTCTTTTCCATTACCACGCTGTTGGCAACGCCCTGACCGTATATAAGTACAAAGAAGTACAGAACCATTATGTTCAGATAGCTGAATATCATGCTCACCATTTCCTGAATGCCTTCCATACTGTCCTCTTCTCCGCTGCCGGATTTATAATATACCGGTTCTCCTCCTGCCGCAACAGTCATTCCGTCTGCATACATGTTGAGAATATTCTGGAACTCATAGGTGTTATCCAAAGCATCGCTGCCGTCAGGCGCCACTATTCTCATGGTGTACTCACTGCCTTTCTGCTCAGTGACTATCAGCACCGTATCATCGCTGCCCCGGGAATCATCCAGGGCCCGCTGTATGTCATCCCCATAGTCCGCAACCTGTATTTCAGTTCCGGAAGCGTTTCTCACAAGATCAGGAAGTCCTGACAGATTCACTTTCTTTTGGCGGCACAGATCAACCGCAAAAACTTGCCGGATGCTGCCGATATCCATAATCCGAGCCTCGGTCTGCACCTCTGTTTCTGCATAATCCACAGGCTCCGGCCTGCTGCCGTCTTCAGTAAGGGTCATAATGAGAGCCGGCAAGATAAGGCATATAAGTGCTATAACTATTGTTCCGTTTCTGTAGCCTTTGCTCTTTACGTGCTGGAGAAACGTAAAGGAAAAAATCTTTGAAAAACCTCTCAGATGTTCTTTCATTTGTCGTTTTCCCCCTTTCTTCCCATGGCCATAGACAGAATTCTTGCCATTTTCAATCTGCTTCCTTTGTACATTATCAGGCTGTCATAAACTTTGCCTGATATCTTATGAATGACTGCAATGACTGCTATCTGTATTACCCATGAAATTATCATTATGGTCATGCCTATATCTCCCGCAGCATAATATGCAGGTGCGGCAAAGCTGGACAGGAACGGGCAAAGAGACATGAATACAGCCGCTCCGCTGCCCAGAGGTGTGATAAATACGGTTACCATATAGCATACAAGAATTATCATTGTTGCCGCCATATTGGCTGACTCCATATCTTCCATGCTTGAGCATCCCGCTCCGCTTAGCGCTGCTATCTGTGAAAGAGCTATGCACGCCAGCAGCAGTGAAATCACAACCACCACAGCAAGATCGGACCCTATGTTTATAATTCCGCTGTCGAGTCCTACCGATGCCAGTTTCTCACCTATAAACGATGTGTCGGTAAACATTCCCGTCACCAGGTACGAGAGTCCGAAACCTGCTGCAATCAGCATGAACATGAAAAAGATAAAAGTGATAATCGCCATTATCTTGCCCAGTATCATGGCATCGGATCTGATGCTCACCAGCAGTGTCTCCACAAGTTTTGAAGACTTTTCTTCAATAATTGAGCGCACTATGTACGTGCATGCAAAAATACATATCATCATTACCACGATGGAATAGGCGTACTGTATGAAGTATCTGGCATCGAAACCCACTTCATCCTCGCCGAGGAAGGCTTCAACCGTTGTAACATCCGTATAAAACACTGCTGTCTCTGCGCTGCCCCCACCCATGAAAACGGACATTACCGGCACAGCAGCGATGGCAGCAATAATTATTATTCCGAAGGATATGAGATTGGATTTGTTCTTGAGGAGCTGTATCAGCGTAAATCCGTACACCTTTCCCAGCCCTGTCAGAGAGCCTTTTTTATTCATGTACTTCACCTACTTTTTCAACAAATATTTCGTGAAGGGAAGGTTCTCTCAAATCAAAGGTAACCACCGTAATTCCGGCCTCTATGAGACTTCCCAGCAACCGGTTAGCCTGCTCCTCTCCCGTCACCTTAATCTGATACTCATGTTCTTTCTCACTTATAAGAACTGCTCCTGTCCTGTCTATTATATCCTTCGCATCTTCTTCGGTTTTAAGATGCAGGTTTACACGACCATAGCTTTTTTTGATTTCGTTAAGATTTCCCTGAAGGACCGTTTTTGAGCGATCCAGAATGGTAATGTCAGTGCAGAACTCTTCAACTGTTGCCATCTGATGACTGGACATTATCAGATATTTGCCGGCCGCTATCTGTTCCCTTATTATTCCTTTGAACAGATCTGTGTTGACCGGGTCCAGACCGGAAAGAGGCTCGTCCAGTATTATGAGCTCCGGATCAGATATCATTGCTATCATGAACTGGATCTTCTGCTGATTTCCTTTAGACAGCTGATCGGCCAGTTTAGGTTTGAATGCCTTTTTTCTGCCGGAAGTTTTTCCTCTCTTTTTTTTATCCGGAGCAGGAGCCGTTTCTGCCGGTGGGTAAAGATATTCTTCGGCCTCCAGCCTTTCAGCCCAGTATCTTATTCTCTCCCTGGCCTCTGCCTTGGTCACGCCTCTCAGCTCTGCAAAGTACATAAGCTGATCCATAAGACTGTACTTAGGATACAAGCCCCTTTCTTCTGCAAGATATCCTACATTACAGATATCTGTAGTAAGTGGTTCTCCGTTCCACAGGACTTCTCCTCCGTCTCTCGACAGCATGCTCAGCATCATTCTGATAGACGTGGTCTTGCCTGCTCCGTTGGTTCCCAGAATGGCATATACTCCGGGCTTTGGCATCTCGAAGCTCAGGTCTTCAACTACAACTTTGTCTCCATAGGATTTTCTCAAATTCCTGACTGATAAACTCATCACATTACTCCTTTTTATTCATTTATTTTGCTTTTACTCAGTTTAATGGCTTCCATGGAATACGACAGTATCATGGACAGCCAGACAGCTCCCACACATATAGCCGGCAGAGTCCCGTAATCGAAAAACAGGCTCAGAAGCGTCAGGGCAGTTAAAAAAATCGAGCATGTCAGATTGGTGATTCCGAAAGCCTTATAAGCCGACTTGTATATCATCAGCCTCTCCATCTCATCGCAGCTTTCCAGCCACTTGGCGTTGAAGTTGCGGTCATAGACGCTCCCTCTTTTTTCGGGATTGAGCAGTTTTTCAAAATCTATCATCATCTGCTGAAGTTTGGCTCCTCCAAAGCTTCCGACGACAAAGAACAGTATTGAGCAAATGGTTATTATAGTGTGCTCCTCAATTCCTCTGCGTATATAAGCCATTACGGCAGAGAATGCCACGAAGCAGACAATCAGATACGCACTTACCACCACCATGGCCAGAGACATTTTTTCCTCAAGGGAATCAAGAACCTGCTCATCCAGTTCCTCTTTCATTATCCCATGAGAATCTGCTCCTGCGTTTTTAAATTCCTTAACCGCTGAGAAATACAGCAGCATGGCCGCCGCAGCTCCCGCCATCGTCCCGATGATAACGCAATAAGGCGCTGCCGCATATATCCCTTCTCTCAGTACTCGTGCAACCAGTGAGGAAAGCTCCGCAGCAGATCCGGTCTGTGCTGCTGCTCCTGCAATTCCGCCTGCCAGCGCAGCTAAAAGAACTATGGGAATAAAAGTTTTAAGGGCTCGTCTATTTTCTTTTTTGTTTGCACTATTGTTCACAGGCTAATCCTCCTCATAAATGAATATATCTTCAACTGCAGCACCGCACACGCCGGCTATTTTCAGTGCAAGAGTCACCGATGGCGAATAATCGCCTCTTTCAATCTGGCTTATGGTCTGGCGGGATGTTCCTACCAGCTTGCCCAGTTCTGACTGATTGACACCCAGCCTGGCTCTGTATTCCTTTAATCTGTTTTTAAGTGCCATTTTATCTTCCTTCTCCTCTTTTAAAGCCCCTTCTGACTTTTTCAGAGGTGACAAATTATCTTTGCATTTTGACAAGTTTAGTTGTCATCTTTTGTTAATATATCACATCAATGCAGAAGCTGTCAATATGTAACTGCATTTTGAGTGCAAAATCGGTAACGAGAGTCGTCCGTGTGAATCTGCTCGTCTGCAGCAGACTTTACCCGGAAGAAAAAGCAGAGAGCCGAAGCTCTCTGAAAAAATCAGTTTTTATTTGTATCATGCATGGGATTTACGGCTGTACGGCAAATTTTATGTTGAGGCATCTCATGGCATTGAGTACTGCTATCATGGAAACGCCCACATCGGCGAATACAGCTGCCCAGAGACCCACAATGCCAAGCGCGCTGAGAATAAGAACTGCAGCTTTCACGCCCAGTGCGAATACTATATTCTCATAAACCACAGTCATGGTTTTTTTCGATATTTTTATTATTGACGCCAGCTTTGAAGGCTTGTCGTCCATTATAACCATATCTGCCGCTTCAATGGCTGCATCTGAGCCCAGACCACCCATGGCCACCCCTATGTCGACTCTTGCAAGAACCGGGGCATCGTTTATACCGTCCCCTACAAAGACCACTTTGCCCTTTTCGTGTTTTTCTTTCAGCAGATTTTCCACAATATCAACCTTATCAGCAGGCAGCAGACCGGTATAGACCTGATGAATGCCAAGCTCAGTCGCCGCCTTTTCACCCGCTTCACGGCTGTCACCCGTAAGCATTACTGTTTTTATTCCCAGATCTCCAAGCATTTTTATAGCGGATGCGCTGTCCTCCTTTATCTTGTCAGCCAGAAGTATGCGACCTGCATATTTTCCGTCAACGGACACATACACTTGAGTTCCTCCCCGGTGCTGCGGAAGCGATCCGTCATAGCCTGCTTCTTCTGTCATCAGACGTCGGTTTCCGGCAGCCACTCTTCTGCCTTCTACCATGGCGATTACACCTCTGCCTGCAGCTTCCTCGACATCGTTTATCTGCGATTTATCAATTTCTTTTCCGTAAGCTGCCTGCAGAGACTGGGATATAGGATGGCTGGAATAGCTTTCGGCCATGGCGGCATAACGGAGTATCTCACCTTTTTCATATCCGTCTTCTGCAAAAATATCTTCTACATGGAACACGCCCTGAGTAAGGGTTCCTGTCTTGTCCATTACCATATATTCTGCTTTGGATATCGCTTCAAGATAATTGCTTCCCTTAACCAGAACTCCGATTTTTGACGCTCCCCCTATTCCTCCGAAAAAGCTCAGAGGCACGGATATCACCAGAGCGCATGGGCAGGAAACCACCAGAAAATTCAATGCTCTGTATATCCAGTCAGCCCACAGAGCTCCGTCAATGAGAAGCGGAGGCAATACCGCCAGAATAACTGCTGCTCCTACTACCAGAGGAGTATATACAGCCGCAAATCTGGTTATGAAATTCTCGGTTTTCGCTTTTTTCGCAGCTGAGTTTTCAACCAGATCGAGGATTTTGCTTACCGTTGATTCGCCAAAGGCCTTTGTTACCTTTACAGTAAGCAGACCGTTTATATTTACGCATCCGCTGAGTATCTCGTCACCCTGTCCAATCTCTCTGGGAAGAGATTCTCCCGTAAGTGCAGATGTGTTGAGGGAAGATATTCCTTCGATTACTACACCGTCAAGCGGCACCTTTTCTCCGGGACGCACTATTATCAGATCTCCGGGATGAACCTCTGACGGCGAGACCGCCACGATGCCGGTTTCCGTCTTCAGGTTTGCGCTGTCGGGTCTGATATCCATGAGCCCTGTTATGGATTTTCTTGATTTTCCTACAGCATAATCCTCAAACATTTCTCCAATCTGATAAAAAAGCATTACAGCTACGGCTTCCGGATACTCTCCCACAAAGAATGCACCTATGGAAGCCACTGCCATGAGAAAATTTTCGTCAAGGACCTGGCCGTTGACCACACCTCTTACGGCTTTCCATATTACTTTGTATCCGACTGCCACATATGCGGCAAGAAACAGCGCCAGCCGGATCCACCACGGATTATCCGGTACAAATAAAGCTGCTGCAAAAATAACAGCTCCTGTAATTATTCGTGTCGTGCGTTTTTTCATCTTTTCCTCCCCGGGTCCCCTTTTATTTTGCCCTACAATTCCTGCATATCCACATCAGGTTCTATTTTCTTTACAATTTTTCCGGCTTTGCCGATTATTTCATCTGCTCTGCTGTCATCACATGTAAAGGTAAGCTTTGTAGTCAGAAAGCTTACGGAGGCTTCTGTCACACCGTCAATGGCAGCGACACCTCTTTCGATCTTGGCTGCACAGTTGGCACAGCATAATCCGTCTAATAAATATGTCTTTTTCATATATAAGACCTCCTGCATAATAATTGAGCGTTCATTCAACTGTGTTTATTATAGTTGAATAAACGCTCAACTGTCAATAGCTTATTTCAAAAAAATCCGATTTTTTTTATTTTATTCTGCATAGTCAGACAGCAGCTTTCCGATGTTTTTGTTGGAGCCCAACGCCCACATTATATCACCCTTAGATATTATCATGCTGGCATTAGGCATTATCACCGGCAATCCTCCCCGCTGCAGACCAAGAATCATGCAGTTTCTCTCTTTCCGGAAGTTTCCGCTCCTTATAGGCTTGCCGGCAAAGGGTTCCTTGCCTGTAATCTTTATGGCGCATACCGACAGAGCATTTTCGATATCCGGATATCCGCTGTCCATGAACTCTCTCAATGTTCTCATCCGCCTGCATGGCTCAGAATCAATAAGCTTGTAAAAGTTCAGTATGGCCATTTCCTCACCTATGACATACACCTTATCGCCTGCCATTATAGTCTGGCTTTCATCAGGCAATATGTAGGTCTTGTCTTTTCTGCGTATTTTTACAACATAGACATTGAATCTGTATCCAAGTTCCAGCTCCCTCAGGGTGATTCCAAGGATAGGGACTTTTTCAGGTGCAATAAATGAAATAATGTGCAGCTTGTCGTGGAGCCATGTCTGCTTTCCGCCCTGAGCCTCTTCTCTTTCTATGAGACGCTCGTTAAAATTTCTCAGGAATCTGGTCTCCAGCTGCAGATACCATCCTGTCATTCCGTCATATTTTGCCAGAACGGCGATGACCGCAACCAATATGAAGAAGAGCCAGATAGGCTGCACCTTAAACAGCTCCGCCAGAGGGATCATGGCTATTATGGTTATAACAGCAACTTTTATGAGCGTAAGCACCAACAGCGGAAGTCTGAAAGATCTTCTCTTGAGCCATAATGAAGTGTACAGGTTATTGTGAAGGTTCATCAGCGGTCCTATGAAAATGGCAATCAGGATGTATATGACTGCACATGCGGCCATATCTGCCACTGCCGGCTGCATGTGAGCTTTGAGAAAAGGCTCAAGAACATGGAGTCCCAGCAGAGTTATAAACAACATAAGTCCTCCGAATACCACCAGTCTGAAGAAGTATTTCTTTATGTACAGGTACCACTCGTTGTCTTTTTCGTTCTCCGTCTGTTCGGCAGATGTATACTGGTTAAGTTTACCCACCAGCCTGTCTGGAAGTTTTTTCTCTATGGCTTTTATGCATGAAGACGCTGCTTTAATAAAGAATGGCGTCGTAAATGTTGTTATTACGGAAACAGAAACCACTATTGGATACAGGTAGTCTCCTGTCACCCCAAGAGACATTCCCAGGGACGCGATTATAAAGGCAAATTCACCTATCTGCGCAAGAGAAAATCCGCATAGCAGTGAGTTTTCCAACGTCTGGCCTGAAAGCAACATTCCCAGTGATGAAAAGATAAGTTTTCCGGCTATGGTTACCAATGTCACTACAACTATAGGAAACGCATATTCCACCAGCGTTCCCGGATTTACCATCATTCCCACAGACAGGAAAAACACCGCTCCGAACAGGTCTTTTACTCCTTTGGTCAGATGCTCTATCCTCTCTACGTGAATTGTTCCCGCCAGCAGTGATCCTGCAAGAAAAGCACCCAGTGCAGAAGAGAAGCCCAGAGCTCCGGCAAGAATTACCATACCGAAACATACTCCCAGTGAAACTATCAGAAGCATCTCATCATTCATGATTCTGATGGTTTTGTTGAGAAAGGTCGGGAGAAAATATATTCCCAGAATCAGCCATATAACCAGATAAAGTATCATCATGGAAAGGCTTTTTGCCACTTCACCTCCGGACACATGACGGCTTACGGATATGGTTGACAAAATTACCATCATAAAAATACCGGCTATGTCTTCAATTACCAGCGTGCCGAAAACCAGCTCCGTAAATTTTTTCTTTTTAAGTCCCAGTTCGTCAAAAGCCTTTATAATAATTGTGGTTGAGCTCATAGACAGCATACCTCCCAGGAATATGCTGTCCATGGTTCCGAAGCCCAGAAGACGTCCTGCTGCATATCCCATGGCAAGGATTCCTGCCACTTCCACTATTGCCGTTATTATGGCAGTGCTTCCCACCCGGGCAAGTTTGTGAAGGTTAAACTCCAGTCCCAGATGGAACATAAGAAATATTATCCCTATCTCGCTCCAGGTACTTATGTTCTCTGTATCCACCACCGTAGGGAAAAACGGGAAATATGAACTTATGAGAAAGCCCGCCAGTATATAACCCAGCACCAGAGGCTGTTTTATTTTCTTAAACAGTATGGTTATAAGTCCCGCCGTAATAAGCATCACGGCCAGATCCGAAATCAATGCGGGTATGTGCATTTAACCCCTCCTTCTCTATCCCATTATATCTCCGCCGTTAACCTCTATTATCTGCCCCGTCATGAAGTCCGCCTCATCTGAAAGGAGAAATTTAACGACATTAGCTATGTCTGACGGCTGCCCCAGTCTGCCCAGAGGTATTATGGAACCATAATATTCTTTGGTGAGTTTCTCGCTTTTTACCAGCATATCGGTATCAACAAATCCCGGGGATACGGCATTTACCCTTATGCCTTCCGGAGCCAGCTCCCTGGCAAAAGCAATTGTCATGGAGTTTATGGCGCCCTTGGATGTTGAATAAGGCAGAGAAACAAAATCGCCTCCTGTCTTGGCTGCTCCGGAGGTTATATTTACGATGGAGCCACCTCTTTGCATTTTTTCGAGGGAATATTTTGTCACGAAAAAGTATCCTTTCACGTTGGTTTCCAGAGTGAGATTCCATTCTTTCTCACCCATATCCCTGAAATTACCCGGCACAGATACGCCGGCATTATTTACAAGACAGTCTATTCTGTCCGGTATGCCGAGTTTTTCTTTTATCTCCCGGGGATTTCTCACGTCAAAAATCATCGGTTCAATATCATATCCTCTGCCTTTTTCCAGAGTCCCGGCAATTTTTTCCATGCTGCGTGCATTGGCATATACCTTGTATCCGGCTGCTGCCAGTTCCAGGGCTATGGCCTGACCTATTCCTGCTGCTGCTCCTGTTACAACTGCTGTTTTCTTCATTTCTGCTGTCTCCTGTCTGTGATGTCTCTACTCAACTCTTTCTCCGTTCTCAAGAAGAAAATAATGCTCATAATGGGCCTCCAGCACCCGGGCAATATGTTCAAGTTCCTCCTGAGTTACGGTGTTTCTCTTCAGCTTGGCATTAAAATTCTGAGGAGTCTGATTGATTCTTCTTGCCAGCTCCGCCAGACTGATGCCTCTTATGGCGCAAAGCACCCTTATCTGTTCTGAATTATTCATATGTCCTCTCCGTTGTTTCCATGTGCCGTTATTTATTATAATTGTAAAACATTTGATTGATGCCGTCAATTAAGATAGTGTTAAGGTTTAACCGGAGGCACATGATAAAAAGGCCGGTTTCTTATAAATTCCTGCTGAAAAAACCATCCCCGCCTTTAGCGGGGTGTTCGTAAGACAGTGAAACAGATAAAAGGCGTGACTTTCGCGGTCACGCCTTTTTCTTTGAGAGGATAGTCGCTTTCACGGCGCAAGGGACACGGTCCCTTGTTCGGCTGCAGTGACGCAATACAGCCCAGGCATTCATATGTCCGGGCTATTCGCTCCGCAGGACGCGCATACGGGGATTACCCCGTATAGAAGTGCGCCCTTGTGCCTGTTTGACAAACCGGAATTTGCGTAGATTAATCAAACATTCCTTTTATTTCATTTACCTTTATCAAATCATTGGGATTGATTTTTAATGTTAAGAGTTCATTCCCTGTTCCACCATAAACAAAATCATGGCAAAGTAGTTTTTTATCAAAAACACATGGTATTCCCAATCCAACAAGTGGAATACAGCCAGTCAAATACCCTGTCTGCTTCTCAACTTTCTTTCTGTCCGCCATTTTTAATTTCTTAAAGCCCAACTTTGTTTTTAACTTTTCAAAATCCAGACGTCCGTTCTGCATAGAAGTTATACATCCAATAAGACCATTTTCTGTCTGCAAAACATAAGTGGGGGCAGCTTTTTCTACAGGGTAAAAACCTTCAGCATCCAATGCAGACAAAATAGGTTTATCTTGTTCTATTATTTCATAACAGCAATTTGCCTCATCCAAAACTTCTTTTATTTCACTTATAGTCATATTTATTTGATCTCCACAAATTCCGGTTAGTAGGTATGTTTTGTTCTATGTTACCACATAGCAGGATAGAATACAAGAACAACCACAGCAGCGCAAACTACTGTGGTTGTCAGTCGTCTTATGAACACCGCACTTTCACGCGGATATGATTTTTATATAAAAAAGACGGCTGCGGTGAAGTCGCTGCCGTCTATGTGTAATTTTTATTTTTTAAATATCAGGCGTTTTCTCTTCTTCTGATTGCAGTAAGGCCAAATACGCCGGCAAGCATCAGGGACGCCCATACAAGCATGCCTGCACTGTCACCGGTATCAGGAACTTTTGGTACTTCAGCCTTCTTGTTGACGAAAGTCACCTGCTGATATTTAATATATTTGTAGTTGCTGTAATCAGGTTCATCTTCGTCATAGAAATATACGCCGGCTTCTCCGCCCCATTCCAAAGCCGTATGCTCATAATCGTTGCGAACAGCGAGCGTATAGGTTTCGTTTGATTTGACATAACCTTCAGGTGCTGTCTTTTCTGCCAGCGTATAGTTTCCTTCCGGAACAACAAAGGTTGCAATACCGTCATTTCCGGAAACTGCCTCATAGTTCATGCCCTCAAAATCACCTGTACCTGTCAGGGAGAAGGTTGCGCCGGCAAGAGCCTTGCCGTCAGTATCAGTTTTCTTTACGGTAAACGAATAAGCCGTGTAGATGTTCTCAAAGTTGTTATCGGAAACATCATTCCCCAGAAGGTGTACGTCGGTGAATATCTCATTTCCTATAACCGTAATGGTAAGATAGCGTTCAACATCGGAATATGTCCAGCCGGCTTTGCCGTCGTTCTTTTCAGTCAGTCTAAATGTAATTACACTTTTAGTCACACCATCATTACCGGTGGCCGTCTGCCAGTGGTGATCTGTATTCACTTTTTCAAGATCGATGGTTCCGCCCAGAGTAAAGGTTTCTTTGCCTTCACCACCGGTAGTGATTGTATCGTTGGTAAAGTCAATACCGCAGTCTGCAAGAGTTACGCTATCGTCCGGTGTAAACACCACACTGTGTTGTTCGTTTTCGCCGATAATCCCATACTCAAGTTCAAAGGTGAAGTTTTCCTCACCGGGAGCTGCTTCGCCGCCCTTCACAACATTCTTGTCTACATCAAACAAGAATGGCTGCTGAGTTTCAGCGGTGGCTGCATTTGTGGTAATTGGGAACATTCCAAAAACCATGATACAGCACAGAAGCATTACAAATAGTCTGGCTCTTTTTTTCATAATGGATTCTCCTTTTCTTTTTTATTTTTAATGCACCTATCTTCATCATTAAAGACGGCGTATTACCTTGTTTTAAAAGCAAAAGGGCGGTGGCTTAATATTCTGTCATCGTCCTTTGCTTAAATGTCTATTTACATTATAAAGAAATTTTAAAAAATCACCCTAGCCGATTGGCCAGTTTTTTACAAAAAATTCACGGCAGCGGCATATAAATGCCGCTGCCTCATTCACAGTTATTTATGCTGTATCGGTTTATCTACTTACCTGCATTGAGAATCTCATTTACCGCATCGTTGGATATCAGTGCAGGTCCTCCCAGTACATACAGCTTGGTTACCTTGTTTGCCGCTGCATAATCACATGCCGCCTTGGTATTATTGCTGGTTACCAGTATCAGCGGTGCATCGTTGGCCAGAGCCAGCGGACCTCCTGAAAGTCCGTCAGGAAAATCAAAGCCATATGCCAGCACTGCTGTCTTCGCTCCCGCAAAGAATTTATTTGCTACTGCCGTAGATGTCTCGAATCTTGATGAACCCCAGATCCTATCTGTTGTTCCAAGGCTCTTCAGCTGCGTCTCTACAGATTTGCCTACTGCACCCTCTCCTCCGATTATGTAGTACTTCTTTGTACTTATCTCGTTCTTGAGGTATTTAAGCTGCGCATCTGTCAGATTCTTTCCTGTCAGCAGTATCGGCTTTCCTACCGCCGAGGCAGATAATGCATCTGCATAGTCAAGTCCCGAGCATACCAGCATATCTTCGCCGGTTACTCCTGCTGCCTTCAGTATCAGCATGTTGGTCTCATATCTGTCTGCACCTCCAAGCCTTGTTACCTTGCATCCGGTGAGGCTGTTCTGGAATGCCTGGGATACCGCTCCCGTTCCTCCAAGAATATATACTGTTCCTCCCGTCTCAAGATTTGCCTTTATGTAGTTCTTCACACTGGTCTGGCTGGCGCTGTCTGCTCCTACAACCAGTACAGGTGCATTCTTTACCTTTGCAAGATATACTCCCGAGAGTGCATCCGCATAGTTTCTTCCGTCTGCCACTATGATGTTGCTGAATTTGCTTACCCCTAGTTCTGCCTTGAGCTGGTCGGCAACTTTCATTGCAGTCTCGTAGCGGTTTGCTCCGTAGATGCGCTTCGAATCGCTTGCAGCCGCTGTAACCTTGCCTACAGCAATTTCAATGGTCTTGGTGTTTCCTGCGCCGTCTGTCACCTTGATTACAGCTGTCGAAGCGGCTGCCCCAGATGCAGGCCGTGTTCCGCTAACCGTTCCGTCTGTTGCAACATTAAGCCATCCGGGGCCGCTTAACTTGCTGAAGGTGTATGGCTTCTTTCCGCCGTCTGCTGCTCCTGCCACACTGAAGGAGCTTATGGCTGTTCCTGCTGCTCCTTCAGGTATATCAAAGGATGTATTGTCTGCAAAGGATAACGGCTCAGTTCCTATGTTCACTGTCTTTGCTGCACTGGCAAAGGCTGACGAGGTGGCTTTGTATCTCACTTCATAGCTTCCGGCGGAAAGTCCGCTGACAGAATCTCCGCTGATGTAATTCCAGCTGCTCTCTCCGGTCTTTCTGTACTGCATTGCTGAGGTTACTCCTGTGAGTTTTCCGTCTCCTGCTCCATCATAGCTTTCGCTTACTCCTGCCGGTGTTGTAGGCGCTGTGCCTCTTGCCGGTATGGATATCTCCTGCTCTGAGCTGTCGCACTTTGACTCTGCATTGGTCCTTACCAGCGTTACGGTCTTGCCAAGCCAGCTTTCCTTTATCGCATAGCTGCTTGATTCTACCATAAAAGTTTCGTCAGCCATTCCGCTTACGCTTACCCTGTAGGTGGCTCCGCTTTCCAGTCCGGTCAGTTTTTCGTTGATGTAATCCAACGTTGCAGTCGGTGTTTTTTCTTTGACATAAACATCAAAGGTTCTGCTCAGGCTTGAATCAATGGATGTTACCGTTACGGTAGCTTTTCCCACCTTATAGTTGGCACTCGTCTGTACCGTACTGCTCGCCCCAGACGGTGCTCCCACGGATACATATGCAATGCCTGCATCGGAGGAAACTGCCTTCACATTGGGATACGATGCATCTGCAGGCGTTACCGTTGCGGTAATGGTTTCGGTTGCGCCCTGCTCCAGAATCATCTCCGTCTTATTCAGTGTCATATCTGTCACGGGGTTTTGGCTTACAAACTTGCCGTAATTGATTGTAAAGGTTACAGTCCGTGTGGAATCGTTTGTGTCGGTTGCCTTAATGGTGACAGAGCCCGCCTCGCACGGGGCGGTTACGGTACCGTTAATTCCGCCTTTCTGATGCATCCTCAGTCCGGAAGGCAAGCTGCCGGAGAGTATTTCAAATTTGGTGTTTGAGCTCGAATCATACAGTCCGTCCGCACCGCGCAGTCCGGCAAGAAGGAAATTGGTCGGGCTGACACTGTCTCCCACCATTCCTCCCGGAATATCATAGTAGCTTCCGCCTACCCACTTGAAGTCTGCCGCTTCTTTGCTGTATTCAAACACCGCTTTGTTCAAAATGCTTCCGTCGGTGCCGCACATATAATAATATTTGTCGTTCTTTATTCCTAAATCCGTGCCCCTTCTGAAAAGGTAATTGTTGTTCGCAGGGGTGGTGGTTACCACATGGGCATCGAGGTATTCCGGTAGATAGTAAGACCTCACCATGCCGTTTGCGGTCACCTTACCTCCCTCTGTCAATTCCAGAGCTCTTAGGGTCTCCACTGCGAGGCATTTTGTTGAAGCTCCATCCGGACAATCTGCCGTGGCTGTAATCACAGGGGAAGCCTTATATATAGAGATCGTCTATCGCACAGGATGTGTATTTATTAGCACTGCTGACATGGGCTTCCGCATTGACGGTGACATTGCTGCGATTTTCAACAAATATGCCTCCGTTGCCAAAGGCTGATAAATATCCTTTCTTTGTTGTGTCGGTGTCCTTCACCTTGACATTCAGCGTTGCCTGGCTTGTTTCATTTTCCGTGAAATGGACATTACCCCACATTCCATAGCTGCTACTGCTTCCCGAAGAGGTGATGTCAATATTCACCGTTCCGTTGGTGATGTATGTATAGGCTTTAACTCCGTAAAAGTCTCCCTGCGTAGTTCCGTTAATGTTCAGGGTGCCGCCGGTATCCGCCGTGATGTTCAGGTTGAACATAGAACTGCTCGAACCGATTTGAATACCGGTAACCGTATCGGTGGACGACGGTATGGTAATCGTATTGGTGCCCACCAGGTGCAGGTTCAGGTCGCCGTTGGCGGAGATTTTCTGTCCCGTCCAATTATTCAGTGTCAGCGTCGCCGTTTCTGCATTATAGGACCAAGGGTCTTCGGCTGTGCCTGTTGTTACCGTTATTACCGTCTGCGTACCGTCGCTTTCCGTGATGGTTGCAGACGTCGCATTTACCGCCGACGCTGTTTCCATGCCCAGAGACGGTATCAGGGTTACCGTTATGGCCATGCACAGTAATATACTGATAATTTTCTTTGCTCTTTCTCTGAGAGTCGTGAGTTTTTCGCTCATTCTCTTTTTCCTCCCTTCGTTCTGTCTGTACGGAAGTATACATGTTTCTGCTTCATAATGTTATCCCCTGTCAGACGAATCACTGCCACACCGTAATGCCTGTATCCTTCCGGGGTGTGGCTTTCCGGAAGCCGATTCAGTCTATTCTGTTTCTCTGTTTAAGATGCCGCCATCTTATGTTTTCAGGTCTCGCCTATAAAGTGTCCATGAGGGCTACCATATAGCTGGCGCTTACAGAACCGTATATGAACTGGTCAATTATGCTGTCTTTTTTGGCCTGTCTGACCTTTTTCGCCACCTCCTTATCCGAATTTTCGTCCACAACCAGAACTACTTTGCAGTCCGGAGCCGACTTTTTAATTTGGTCACGGGTCTTTAACCGCTCCTCCAGCAGATAGGGAAAATTCCCTGTTGTTTCCATCATTACAGCGTACGGATTGTACAGACTGCAATACTTTATTACTTCTTCCGGCGAAGTTGCTTTCTGAACAACAAAACCGCTTTCAGTATCTGCTTGCAGTGACTGTGCTACAGCATCGGCAAAGATGTAATCCTTCATGTTAACAATCACTATACGCACACTTTTCACCTGCTTTCTTTCTGATTCACCGGCATTCTACTGCCACTATAATTCACATTATAATGAATTCAAAAAAATTCGCCCTAGCCGATTGGCAATGGCATTAAGTTAACGTTCAAGTGTAGAATGTTTTAGCAAAATCATGCAGAAGAGAAAGCTTGAATATAAGATTTTTTTCTTCTGCATCTGTTTTTTTGCATGAAAAATTAGACAGATCATTATTCTGCCTATCTTCCTATGTAATTTGCAGCACTATTATGCTATTCTATATGTGAATTGTATTTGAGCCTTGGCTCTTGGTTTACGCGAATAACTCCTGTTTGGGCGAACCGGA
>OLSB01000607.1_pt1 | contig 40249 bp, 45 predicted proteins | sample 1672071 | NCBI WGS metagenome assembly OLSB01 (sample SAMEA3136642, study PRJEB25190) | human gut metagenome | biome: human gut; feature: human-associated habitat; material: faeces | place: Austria | collected 2013 | reverse complement strand
CCATCGGCGAGTACACCTCGGACGATGAGGGCTACATCTACATTGACGAGATCCCTGGCGGGCTGAGCGGCCGCTTTTATCTGAGAGAACTGGAAGCGGCCCCCGGCTACACGCTGGATAAGCAGGATAAGACCGTCTATGTCTCTCCGGGCAAGACCGTGGAGATTGAGTGGGAAAATACCGCTGTTACGGGCCAGATCCAGATTTATAAGTACGCCGCTGAGTATAACGAGGTCACCGGCACCGCCGCAGGCGCCCCGCTCAAGGGCGCTGTTTATGAGATCGTCAATGCCCGCAGCGGCAAGGTGGTGGACTACATCACGACGGACGCCCGGGGCGTTGCGGCCAGCAAGCCGCTGCCGCTGACCCGCTATCAGATCCGAGAGGTCACAGCGCCGTCTTTCTGGCAGATCGACCCCACCGTGCATGATGTGACACTGGAATATCCCGGTCAGATTATCAAGCTCTCTGCCTACGATAAACCTTCCTCTCTGGGCGTTACGATTACCAAGCGCGGCAATAGTGCTGTGATGGCTGGCAGTCAGATGCGCTATGACTTCACCGTTGCCAACACCAGCAATGTGCCGCTGGAGTCATTCTTCTGGCATGACCGCATTCCAACGGATATTGCCAACGCAACGGTGCTGAGTACCGGCACCTACAGTGCGCGGCTTACCTACCGCATCCTCTATAAGACCAACTACAGCGCAAGCTATCAGGTGTTGGCGTCCAATCTGCTGAGCAGCAACAACTACAGCTTTGCCCTAAACGCCATCCCCATGCAGGCAGGTGAGGTGGTAACCGACATCTATTTTGACTTCGGAACCGTGCCGGTGGGCTTCCAGTCTGTGGCGAATCCCACTCTGAGCGTGATGGTCAAGGGCATGGCGGTCAATGGCTACCAGATGGTCAACCGCGCCGATGCCGGCGGCAAGTATCAGGGTACCTGGCAGACCGCAACAGCCAACTGGATCACCATTGTCCGCAAGATCGGCACTACCCCGAAGCTGCCCAAGACGGGATATTAACTACTGAAAGGCGGCAACCAGCTTTACGCTGGTTGCCGCCTGCTATATACAAATTATGCTTCAATCATTGTGCGGAAATCGACTTGATGAGTACCGTTGTCAGAACACGCTGGCTTTCTCTGCTGCAGGATTCACAAAACTGATTTTTCATTGCAAAATCGACCGCAGAGGAAATGCGCCGAAGATCCTCAGAATCTAATGTATCCGCTGCAAGATGCTGCCATACACGGGAATAGGCCTTTCTTAGGTTTTCTGATATATGATTACCAGAAAAAAAGGAGTCGAGAACTCCTTCAATCATTGCAATTTCCTCGCTCGTAAATATCAAAGCTATCACCCCATAACGATTTAATTATAACGAAACAATACCTTGATTGCAAGGACACTTTTCTTGGCTTGTACAATGAGTAACGGCAAATATCAAAAAATCTATTTTACTATGCAGCTTAGCTTTATTTTCATATGACCAAAAGATCGAAATTCCCGATTCCAGTATTCTCTCGTAAAAAGGAGCCGCTTTCTATGATCAGAAAATGCTACAAATTCTACACACTTATTATGACCCTGATGTGGGTTATGGCCGCGATGACCGCATCAGCCTTTGCCGTAGACGATATGTGGACTGTTGCCAACCGCATTATCGTAGATGTTTACACAAAAATTGTCGGCATCAGTACGGTGCTGGCAGGTTTAATGTCCGCCGTTGCCGTGATTGGCGCAAAGATTTCAAATAATCAGCATAAGACCGATCAGGCGTGGGATTGGCTCAAGCGCATTTGGGTCGCATGGGCCATTATCAACGGCATCGGCGCTTTTATCGCCTATGTTGCACCGCTCTTCAGCGGCCTTGCTACTCTGACGCCGTAATGAGGGCAAAGCTCCGGCGCAAAGGAGGTGTCCCCGTTGCTTGAGCTTATTTTTCAGGGCTTTCTCGAATGGGCCTATGGGCTCGCTCTGGAATGCTGGCAATATTTCTCTACAGCGCTGCTGGACATTATGAGTATGGATTTTGCATATCTGAAAAGCCACGCTCCCGTTGTGGACGAGATCATGCAGATCCTTCTGGCAGTCGGTTGGGCGCTCCTGATCGGCAATCTGGTTTTTCAGGCGCTCAAAAGTATGGCGGTGGGGCTTGGCTTTGAAGGAGAAGATCCAAAGCTGCTCTTTGCCCGCACCTTCGTTTTTGCGTTTTTACTGCTGGCAAGTCCGCAGATCTGCGAGATCGGGCTGAGTATGACGTCAAAGATCATTGAGCTGCTCCAGATTCCTGACGCAGTTAATGTCACATTTGTAGATGAGAGCGTATTCGGAGCCATAGGTGCAGCATGGCTGCTGGTCATTATTTTCGGCATTATCGTGATGTTCAAGGTGTTTAAGCTCCTTTTGGAGATTGCGGAGCGGTATGTCATCCTCGCCATGCTTACGATCACAGCGCCGCTGGCCTTTGCTATGGGCGGCAGCAAAAGCACCTCGGAGATTTTCACAGGCTGGTGCCGGATGTTCGGCAGTATGTGCCTTTTGATGGTGACAAATGTGATTTTCTTCAAAATGCTGCTGTCTGTTCTTGCCACAGTTCCCAGCGGTTTAGATGTTCTCCCGTGGATCGTGCTGATCCTTACGATTGTCAAGGTCGCACGGAAAGCAGACGCCATTGTAACACGCATCGGCTTAAATCCCGCCATCACCGGCGACTCTCTGGGGAGGGGACTACCCGGCACGCTGACTTATATGGTAGTTCGTAATGCGGCTTCTCAAATTACAAAGACAGTGGGCAAGTCCGCAGGAAGCGGCGGCAAAGGTGCTGCGCCCAATGCGCCGTCCGGCGGCCCTCACATGGGCGGGCCCAGCGGAGGTCATGGCAACACGGCGGAGTATGTCCGGCAAAGCGCAGCGCAGCAAGGCAGCACAAATCAAAGTACATCACAACAGTCGTCTGCTGCGCAAAGCGCCTCAGTACATACAGGCGCGCCGCAATCACCCTCGCAGGAAAAGTCCGCCCCATCCGCAGCGCAGGACAGTATGCCTAAAAATTCGACAGCGCCAAGGCCCTCGCAGGAACGGAAAAGTTCTGTTCCTCTCGGCACACGCCGCTCTCCGACACATATCAAGGCTGCAACAAAGATACCGCCTGTCGGTGCGCAGAATGCATCCGGCAGACCCGGTACGGCAGGAAAAGCTGGCGCTTCGGCACGCCCCAGTGTGGCGGGAGCGGCAGAGACTCTTAAAAGCGGCGTGCGCTCCCCAGCCTCGCAGCGCATGAGAGTACATTCGCCAGAGACAACGCAGCCCGGCCGTGCAGGAACGTCGGCAGCACCATCCGCTTCCCGTATGAGTCAGATAAACGCACAAAAAGTACAGGGTGGAGCAACTGGTCAGGTGACGCAGGCCGCAGAGCACACAGGAATCACGGTGGGACAAACCACAGTGAACACTTTGCAGGACAACTCTCCAAGACCTGCGGCGGGGATTGGTGGCGCGATGCTTACCACCGCCTCTGTTCGCGGCGGAATACAGACCGTGCAGCAACATACACCCAATGCGCGCTATACGCAGCGGCCACCCAAGCAGCCAACCGGTCAGGCATCGCCGCCTCGGGCGGAAAGCCCGCACCCCAGCACCGCAGGAATGCAAAGCGCCGTTTCTGCGCAGCGGCCGTCTGGAGAACCGCGACCCGGCAGGAATGGTATTCCAAGCCGCACGGCAGTTTCTCCGGATGCACGGCAGCATAGTCCGATCCGGCAGGAATCGCACAGTGCTTCCGCAGCCGCCGCGCCGACACTCAAAGGGACAGCGCCTAACCGACACCCCGACCCGGCAGGAATGGCGGCAGGCGTCCCATCGGCATCACAGTCGCGGCAGACAGTCAGACCGTCCGCACCTTCTGCGAAAAGCAGCGCGCAGCCCGGAAAGAAAGCGGTATCCACAACTGCGGCACTCAAAGGCAGCGTAAAGGCAGACGGCGATGTAAAACCGTCAAGAAAACAGCGGGGTAAGAAGCATGGATGAGAAAGACAATTCCCGATTTTCCCTTCAAACGGCGGCTGATCTTGGCCGTGCCGCAAAAGCAGCCTACCGGATTGCGCAGGCTGCTGCGGTGTCTGGTGTTCACGGTGCCGCTGCCGCTGCGGTAAAAGAAACCGTTCCGGCCCTGGTAAAGTTTCTCCTTGCCGTTCTGCTCATCATGATCGTGATCCCGATGGTAGTATTTACAGCGCTGCCCAATATTTTTTTCGGCTACGATTCCTCTAATACCGCTTCGGTGATCCATATGACGGAACAAGCCATGCGTATAGGCGGGGCGTATATGAGTCTGGATGATTTCGAGCGAACGCAGATCGACTCCATCGTAACCGGTATTGCGGCGGAATATGAGGCGGATGGAACGGCAATTGACCATATTGAAGTCAAAAACACGATGAAAGAGGATGACCTGCTCTGGATCATTGCAATCAATTCCGCCGCCTATGAGCAGGATCTGGACGCCATGAGCGCGGAGCTGATTCAGAATTTCTGCCGATCCACCCTGTCCTATCAGCCATCGCTTTCTCTTCTGGGTGGCAGCACCTCCGCAACGCTGGAGGTAGAGATCAAGCGGATCGATCCGGAAGAGTTGATGGAGCAGATGGGCTTCAATGAGGATGCCAGACAGTGGGCAGGCACCCTCTTTGAAACGCTGAAGGATAGCGGCGCGCTTGAGAAGTACGGCGGGTACTTCAGCGCCTACCAACCGGATTACAGCGGGGATGGCTCCTATTCCGGCGATATTCAGCATGGTACAAGCTATGATAATGACATTGACATTTCCCGTTTTGTCAGCCCGTCTACGAAAAATAATCTCGACCTTGCCGCCTATGCGGTGCAGGCGTGGGAGAACAACTGGGGCTATGTGTGGGGAACCTACGGCAATATTCTCACAGAGTCCCTCTTTGCCTATAAAAAGCAGCAGTACCCGGACGGAGTCGGCAATTACGCTGATTTTATTGAAGCAAACTGGCTGGGACGGCGCACGGCAGACTGCATCGGCCTGATCAAAGGCTATGCGTGGCTGGATGCTTCCACCATGCGCATCGGTTATGCCGCAAACGGAATGCCGGATTACGGTGCGGATCAGATGTATCAGGCGGCAAAGAATGCAGGCATTCAAGGAACAGACTACGGCACGGTATCCTCCATGCCGGAAATCCCCGGACTGATGTTATGGAAAAGCGGACACGCCGGCGTTTATATTGGCGGCGGTTACGCAATAGAAGCCATGGGAATGCGAAAAGGCGTTGTGAAAACCGAAGTCAGCGGACGCGGCTGGCAGGGGTGGTGTAAGCTGCCCTATATCGACTATCTGGAGGTGGAGTAATTGGCGGAGACAACCTATTTACGCTATATACGGCTGAAATGCGGCATTACGCTGATGGAATTGGAAGAGCACAGCAGCTTCAGCAACCAGTATTTGAGCCTGCTGGAACTGGGCAGGGCAAACTGTACGCCCAGAAATGCGGAAACGCTGGACCGTGCCATGCTGGATATCATCCTCTCCCGTGCAGAGGAGCTGATGAAGCTGGCACAGATTTGCTATGAGCACAAAGGACATCTGTTAGATGCCGTGGAGGTGGATCCGAATGAACTATGAGGTCTATCACATTCCTACCAATTTTACAGATGCAGGCCGCGTTATGGGACTCTTTGAGCTGCGGAATCTGGTGGAGGCTGTCCTCCTGACGCTCCCGGCACTGTATCTTTGCATTGCTTTTCTTCCGCTGGATCTGACTCCGAAAATCATAGTGACGCTGACGATCATTGTGCCGCTGGGCGGCTTTGGGCTGATCGGCATCAGTGATGACAGTATGACACGGTGGCTGGGAAGCTGGTGGAAATGGCGGAGATCCCGCCGGATTATCTTATTTCGAGGGGAGGTCAGGAAATGAATCTCAAGGAACTGATTTTTGGAGGAAGCGTTCATACCGACGGCAGCGGCGGCGTATACCGTGACAGCGTGCAAGCGTGGCTCCCAATCAAAAATATCATCGGCGGCGTAGTCATCACCAAAGATAACCGCTTTGTGAAGATCATGGAAGTGCTGCCTGTCAACATCTATCTGAAGTCTGCCATTGACCGGCAGAATATTATCTCGTCCTTTGCATCGTATTTGCAGATCGCGCCGGATGAATTGCAGATGATCGCCCGCACGCTGCCCGCGGACACGCAGGCGTATGTAGAGCAGATGCAGCGCTATGCAGAACAGGAGGAAAACGAAGCGTGCCGGGAGATGATCGAGGATAACATTCGGGAGATCGGTCACGGCATTGCCGGCGGCGCCATGCGGCATCGCTTTTTCCTTGTGTTTCAGTATGAACCCTCCATGCGGGCCAAGCGCAACACGGTGCAGGCCATCATCCAGCGGCTCAACGAAGAGGCCGACACCGCAAGGCGGTATCTGGATCTATGTGAACTGGAGGTATTGGAGCCTCAGTATTCCGATAATTTTGTGCTCAAGCTGCTCTATGAGATTTTGAACAAGAAAACCAGCCAGCGTGTGCGTCTGCCGGAGGGCGTTTTCGATATGACAACGGCCGTTCATGGGATCTATGGGGAATAACACGGCGGAGCGCATTTTTCTTGACGAGAGGTAATAATTCTTATATAATTAAGAAGTAATAAATACAAGGAGGCGTTCCACATGATGATTCGATCTGCTACTGCACTGCGGAATGATTATGACGGTATGGTGAAGCTGTCCATCGAAAAGCAAGAGCCGATTTTCCTCACGCGCAACGGAGATGGCGAAATGGTCTTTTTACCGATTGAGCTTTGGGAGAAGCGTCAGGCAGAGCTGGAACTGTTTGCTGAGATGCTTCGGAGAGAGCAGAACAGATTTGCCGGCGCAAGGACTTATTCTGCTGCGGATATGCAGGCGGAAACGGAGGAGCTGCTTCGTGAGAGTTGAATGGCTGAGCGAAGCGCGCAATGAGTACCGTCAATTGCTTCAGTATTATAAAACAGAAGTTGGTCTGCCGTATGCGCGGAAGTTTGCGAGTAAGATACTGACGAGCGTAAATCAGCTCGAGCGTTTTCCAGAAATAGGTGTTTTGAAATATGACACGCTGATGGGAAAGCATGGTTTTCGGGCGTTGTTCATTGACCAATATGCTTGTGTCTATAAAATTGAAGGTGATACTGTCTATATCTACCATCTCGCAGACGCCCGGAAAAATTACATCTACCATATCTTCGGCATGGAAGAACCGGACTCAACAACTTAAAAAACAACAGCAAAAGCATCTCTGCGGAGGTGCTTTTTTGCTGCCCAAAACGTATGCAAAGGATGTGATTCAGTGGTTAAAACGAAAACGAAAAAGGCGCCGGCGGCAAAGTCCGCTCCGGAGAAGACTGGTAAGAAAAAACAGCCTGGGGAGAGTCAGATCAAAAAACAGCCTTTTTTGAAGCGGATGCTCTTTGGCGAGGAAAAGCCGGATCTCAGTGAGCTTGAAGCAGGCTCCACCACCATTCTCGACATTCTCTCTCCCACCACGGTGGATACAAAAAGCCGTGACTACATCATCGTAGACGACGTGTATCATGCTTACCTCTATATCACGGGCTACGGTTACACCACCACGGTTGGCACCTGCTGGCTTGCGCCTTTGGTGGAGGCTGGCGAAGGGATTAACCTGAGTTTTCTCGTCAAGCGTCAGCCCAAGGAAAAGATCCTCTCCAAAATCGCCCAGACCACTATGGTCAACCGCTCCCGGATGCGGGATGTGGGCGATACGCGGCAGGACTACGAGGAACTGGATAGTGCGATCAGTTCCGGCCTTTATCTCAAGGATGTAATGAACCGGCAAGGCGAGAATTTCTATTATATGCATACCTTGATTGAAGTGACGGCATCTGATCCCGAAACGCTGGAACAGCGCGTCACAGAGGTGGAGAAGCTGTGCGTATCCGTGGATATGATCGCACGGCGCTGCGACTATAAAAACGAGCAGGCGTTTCTCTCGGCTCTTCCCATTCTGGCGCTTGATCCGGATATTGAGCGTAAGGCACGCCGCAATGCGCTGACCTCCGGCGTGGCAGCAGCCTTTCCGTTCGTTTCCTATGAGCTGAGTGACCACGATGGGATCTTTCTGGGACTGAACCTCTACAACCGCTCTCCGGTATTTCTCAATCCCTATGATGATTATAAGTACACCAGCGGCAACTGGTGGATCGGCGGCTCTACCGGTGCAGGCAAGACGGTGACGTTGCAATGTCTCGGTGGGCGGCTGCGGGAACAGGGCAAGCGGGTCATCATCATCGTTCCCAAGAAAGGGCATGAGTTCCGCCCCCTCTGTGAGCGTCTGGGCGGGCTGTATTTGCGGATGTCGCCATCCTCAAAGGACTGTCCGAATCTGATGGCGATTCGGCGGAAATCGCTGGACTCCTACGCAAAGCTCAAAAATATCGCCGCGCGGGATGACTCTGTGCTGGCAGACAAGATCGCGCAGCTGATCATCTGGTTTTCTCTGAAGAAAAAGGATCTGAACGAAGAGGATAAGAGCCGCCTTGACTCCTCGCTGGTGGAGGTTTATAAGCGCTACGGCATTACCTTCGACAACAGCACCATTGTCGATGAGAACGGAAATTTCCGCACCATGCCCATTCTCTCGGACTGGTATGAGATTCTTTATCAAGAGCAGGACACGCGGCATCTGGCAGTAGTGCTCTCTCGCTATGTCACTGGCTCGGCTGCGGCAATGGCAGGCCGAAACGATATTGAACTTAACAATAAGTACATTGTCCTCGACCTTTCCGGAATGCCGGATGATATGATCGCGGACGGCACCTTCTGGGCCACCAGCATCGCCTATGACCTCATTATGAACTGTGAGGACGAACTCTCGGCGCTTCTGGCAGACGAGTTATGGAGTCTTGTGGGTGCTACGGCAAACCCGCAGGCGGCCGGGTTTGTGCTGGAAATGGTAAAGACCATCCGTGGCCTTGGCGGGATCGCAGTTACCAGCACCCAGGGAATGCAGGACCTTTTCAGTCTGGAGGGCGGGAGTTACGGCAAAGGAATCCTCGATTCCAGCCGCATTAAACTCGTTATGCAGATGGAGGAGCAGGAGGCACGGCTCATTCAGGATAAGCTGAACCTTTCCGAAGATGAGGTTCGGCAGATCACCCGCTTTCGGCGCGGCGAGGGACTTCTCTGCATCGGCTACAACCATGTTCCCATTGCGTTCCACACGACACCAAAGGAATATGAAGCCATTACCACTTCACCCACCGATCTGCGCATAAAGCGAACGGGGCAAATCGATGAATGATCTAAAGCGGGATATGATGCGGATTCAGGAGCTGATCGGCAATGCCTTCCGACAGACCGGCTCTCTGGTTGCCCTGACAGACGGCGGGCAGATGAATCCAAACAAGCTGCAAAAGACATTGGAGCAGACGATGGAACAATTTGAAGCAGCCACTCTGGAACTGCGAAAACTCTGCGAGCGGTACGCACCGGGAAGCGGGGGCTTTGCGAAAAAGCCGATTCTGCCATCCATGGATGTAACGGGCAGCGTGGAGGCCTTTGGCTATGGCTGGCTCCATATCACGATCAATACGCTGCTGCCCCATTGCCGGTATCAAAGCCCAAACTGGCTCAGCGATACCATTCGGCGGCTGCTGGACAGCTATGAGGCGTGCGGAAAGGAATTGCCGTTTTTTGAGCGGGCCATGCTGATCATTGATGAGCATACCGCCATGGAAGGCCGGCATATTTTCGATCAGGACAACAAGGGGTGGAAGGCGGTCAGCAACGCCATCAAAGGAAGACTTATTCCGGATGATGACCAGCATACGCTGGCAGTCGCCCTTCTTTCTACGGCAGTGCAAAGCCAGGAGTGCTGTCATATCACCGTCCTGCCCCTGTCCGATGCGCATGACTTTTTCTCCGCACATTCCAGTGACTATGCCCCCGGAAACTTCTATTTCGGTGGATGGTGCTGATGGGCAAAGCAGGTGAAAAAGCTGCGAAAACACCCAACAGATTGCTGCCTGATTTCAAGCGCCTTGGAGCTGCTTTGCAGCGCGGCTGGCCTGTTGGGTGTCAGCGGGCTTGGAAGGCTTGAAACAACAGCTTTTTTGAGAAGTGTTTTTGGCCGGTTTTCGCATACTGACCTGTCTACTATGTGGGGGCAACAGGCTGCGCCAACATAGCGGCTCGTAAGGACGCCGAAATTGTTCTTGCGCCGTTTTCGGCGCAAGGGCGATTTCGGCGTTCGCAGGAATTGGGAAGGGAGTGGTTCATGTGTGCTTATGAGCGTAAGAGATATGGATGTTCTGAGGCTTCTCTGCTGGTGTCAAAATGTGCGTCCCGATGATTTGAGTAGTATCTCTACAGAAACAGAGCGTGAAAACTTGATAACGCTGGGCTTGATCAAACGCCATCAACGAAGTGACACGCTGCTTCTCACAAACAGCGGTAGAGCCTTTTTGCAGGCAGCCTTAGAGGGTGATGTTCCAAACTTGACGCTCTCGTACCATGATGCGGCGATTGAGCGGCGTGTGCGGCTTTCCTCTCTGATGATGACTGCCTACCATGCGGGGATCAATGTATTCACAATAACAGCGAACAGTCTGGCGGAGACTTCCACGCTGTTTATTACTGCGATTACAAGAAGCCGCGGACACAATCCATGGGGCAGCGCCCGCGTCGGGGCGATTGCACATCTGGGCAGCACTTACTACGCGGTACATTATATCTATTCTGGAATCGGCCGCATGGCGGTCAATGACGAACTGGCAGCGTTTCATAATCACACCAATTTCGGCAAAGACACGCAGCGCGCCTTTCTTTTTGCCGGAGCTTCCTATGCTGACATCATAGAGGAACTCAAGGTGCGTGATGAAAAGCGGGATACCAAGCTGATCCGATACAGCGAAGCCTATCGAGGACTTCATTATCCCGTTCACCTGCTCTCCTGCGATGAAACAGGCGCGCGGCAGCTTCAGATCATGGCTGTTCCGGACTACCGCGTGAAGCTTGCAAAGCTGATGCTGCGCTCTGCTTACCGCCCTCCGCCGGAGGATGCTCCCGCATGGGATGCCACCTACCAGAACCGTCCCTTCGTCATTGGAGCGGATATGAACCTGCGGCGGATCGACGCCGCCATCGCAAGCGCAAAAAAGAGGGGATGCCTGCCGATTTCACTGGCCGCCTTGGATGCTCAGGGTAACGCGGTGCTGCTGCGGCGCTATAAAGATACCGGCTACGCCGTCATCTATAAGGTGACGGAGAGCGTTCTGACGGAGCTGTTCGGCCATCCTCCGTCGCTCTATCTTCCCCCTTGCACACAATATCTGACGAAGAAAGGAGCCGTGGTGGATGCCCCGCTTATCCAAGTTGATCGAAAAGATAGAGGATCGCCTCGCAAATAAATGGGGCTGCTGGTATGAACGAAATAAGGCCCGCGTGCCGCTGTATGCGGTGCTGGGCGGCATCGGCTGGTATCTCTACGGAATGTTCCTCAATTCCCTCAAGCTGGGAAAGGAATCCGTATTCAACACCACCGGTGAAGTGATCGAGAGCATTTGGGTATTCAACCCCTTCAAAAATCTCTTCGCTGTTTTTACGCCCTTTGGCCTTGGCGTTTCCGCCTTCATTGCCCTTATGGTCTGCCTCATTACGAAAAAAGGCTACAGCTGGTTTTCAGGCTACAAATTTACCCGGGACGCCCGCGGCTTTGATATCCTGCCGGACGGCACTCACGGCACCTCCGGATTTGCGACAAAAAAGGAGCTTGCTGAGCATCTGGAGCTGGGCAGCGCCGAAGAAGTTACCGGAATGCTCCTTGGACGCATTAAGGCGCGGCCGGATGATCCGGAAAAATACGCCACCTACGTGGCGCACCGCATGAAGCCTGGGGAAAACAATAACATCCTCTGCATCGGCGCACCCGGCTCCTATAAGTCCAGAGGCTTTATCATTCCCTTCCTCATGGGCTGCGCGCAGCGAAGCAGCGGCGGACACCATGAATCCGTTGTCGTGACCGACCCCAAAGGCGAACTCTTTGAAAACCTTGCGCCGTATTTTCGGGAGCATGGCTTCTATGTCAAGGCGGTCAATTTCCTCGATATGGCACACTCTGACGGTTGGAACTGCCTTGCGGGACTGGAAGCAAATCCTGACCTTGTAACCACCGTGGCCAACACCATCATTCAAAACACCTCCGGCCCCAAGGAGGCGGATGACTTCTGGAGCCGTGCGGAATTGAACCTCCTGATGGCACTTATCCACTATGTCTGCAATCTGAAGGATGCCCGCGGCAATCTTCTTCCGTTGGAGCAGCGCAGCCTCGGAGACGTCTATAAGATCCTCGCCTATAAAAGCGTCAACGAGATCAACCGCATCCTTGCGGAGCTGCCGCCGGAGCATCCCGCCAAAGGCCCCCACGGCCTCTTTCTGAAAGCAAGAGAAAACCTCTGGGGCAACATCATCATCGGCCTTGGCAACCGGCTCGCGGTCTTTCAAAATCCGCTGGTGGACAAGATCACCCGCAACCACGATGTAGACCTGCTTCTTCCCGGGCAAAAGCCCTGTGCGTACTTTGTCATCATTTCCGCGCAGGATAGCGCCTATCGATTTTTAAGCTCCCTCTTTTTCTCCCTGACCTTCCCGCAGCTCTCCAATTACGCCCGTCTCCATGGCGGGCGGCTTCCCGTACTGACAAACTTCTGCTTGGAAGAATATCTCAACATCGGCTACATGGAGGGCATCTCTGATGTTTTCAATTCCATCCGCGGCTTCAATATGTCGGTGCAGGTGGCGGTGCAGTCCCTCTCCCAATGGCAGGAAAAATATCCGGGGAAGGAATGGGAAAATCAGCTCGGCTCCTTTGACATGACCCTCTACATGGGCTGCAACGATATGACGAGCGCGGAATACTTTGCTAAAAAGTGCGGTAAGGTCACGATCTCCGTCACCAACAATCAGTTTCCCTTGGCACCGCTGTTTTCTCCCATCTACAGTACCACCCGCCCCTATTCCCAGACGCGAAGCAACACCCAGCGAGACCTCCTCCAGCCCGATGAATTCCTGCGGCTCAATAAGTTTCTCTGCATTGTGATGTTCAACCACTATAAGCCCGCCCAGCTCTATAAGATCATGCTGGAGGAACTGCCGGAATACAAAAAGCTGAAAAAATGCAGCGTCTTTGACTATGTGCCGGAATGGAAAAAGAGAGAAGAAGAGGGTGCAAAGCGTCGCACGGCAGGGAATCGCACATCGGCCGCTCCGCCCGCACCACAGCCGTCGCCTGTATCGGGGAAACGGCCGGATATGCAGCCCCAGACTTCTCCCACCGAAGAAGCCGCAGCCAGCGGAAGTTCCTGCGGAAATGACAACATGACTCCGGAGGAAATTGGTCTTGTGGAGATGACCTGCGAAGCTATTCTGGAAGGCGATGACCCGGAACTGGAAGAGATGGACGATCCCACGCGCATTCCACCCGGGCGCGGAATATGAAAAAGAGGTCGAGCAATCGGCCTCTTTTGAAGAAGATATTCCATTGTCAGGGTGCTGTCTGACCGTACTCTCGCTTTATGGCGTCAATAGAAACGACCCATTGCCTATATCGAAAAAGAAAGAGGAGGTGCCCATTATGAGGGCAGCGAAAATGAAGGAGCGTCCAACTTTCCAACTGATGTGCCAGACAGATGTGCAGAGTATTTATCATATGCAGATGCCGCGCTGGTTATTTTCTGATCCACGTTACTGTGAGATGAGCCTGGATGCCAAGGTGACCTACACCTTTCTCTTAAACCGCTTCCAGCTCTCACGCAGGAACGGATGGGTCAACGAGCGCGGGGAGGTGTTTGTGATCTTTCCTCGCAAAGCGCTTGCCAAAGAGCTGCGCATCTGTGAGCAGCGGGTCACGGCAGCTTTTAAGAAGTTGGTGGAGCTCAAGCTGGTATGGGAAAAACGCTGCGGGCGAGGTGATGCCAATCAGATCTATCTTGCCCGTGTCACACCGATCGAAGATCCGGACTATTCCTGTGCGCCGTTTATCACGGAGGATGAATCGGAAGTACGCGGTTCAAGAACCTCGGATCTGGAGGGTCTTGCTGACGGGAAACCCTCAGCAGCATGCCAAGAACCGCAGAATCTGCTGTCCAAGAATCGTGAAGATCGCGCTTCAAGAACTGCAAAATCCGCGTTCCCAGAACCGCAGAAATTGACGCCAAGTAAGAAAGAAAAAAGAAAGATTGATCAAAGTCATATGGAAGTCCGTCCGTCTGTCAGAGCCCCAGCGCAGGACGGACGGACCGACGGGGACGCAGAAGAAGAACTTTTGGATATTTTGGACGGCTGCGAGCTTGAATGCTTCGCACCGGAAACCGCTCTGGTGTTTGAAAACGCCATTGAGCGGCTTTTTTATGCCGACAGCTTCCGTATTGGCAATGCCACGCTTCCGCAAAGCCGCGTGCGGGCAAAGCTCAGACGGCTGGACGGCATGATCCTGCGGGAGGCAGAGAGTAAGCTCCGCGCCAATCAGGAGCGGAATGTAAAAAACAGCACGGCCTACACCATGGCAGTGCTGTTCAACTGCATTGCCGAAAGTGAGAGCGATCTTATGATCGACCCATATCTCAACGCCATCTGCGCAGCAGTTTGAAGGGAGGAAGATCAATGCTGCTATCCAATCAGCAAAAGTATATTCTCGAAATACTCAAGGAGTTTAAGTACCTGCGTGTCCGCCAGCTCCATGCTCTGGTGCAGGCCCATTACCGTACACAGGGAATCAAAATTGACGAAAGGCGCATGGAGATCATGCTTCGCCAGATGCGCACAGGCACCAATTATGTCTGGCTGCGGGGTGATGTGGTTTCTTACGGAGACCGCAGGATAGACCCTCGGCTATTGGAAGCACTGGACGTTATGCTGGAACTGACAAAGGCGCAGCCCGGATTTTACTCGAAAGACGGACTGCATGAACCATTTCTCCTGCGCTTTACCGGAAATGGAAAGGGGGCCGGATACCTTTTCAGCGTGGCATGGCTGGACGCCGCTACTCACATTGCAACCGTCCCCCGTATGAAGGGCGAGCGGATCATCTGGATTTCCGAGAGCGGTTCCTTTGGAGAAATCGATCTGCCCCGGCATCACTTTTTCGCCGCCCGACAGAAGGACGGTACTCATCGCTTTTTTGGCTCCAATGAGCCGGAAAAAATATAACACTTAGGAGGAACATTATATGGCAAGGAAAAAAGTTACCCCTGAAGAAGAGATCGTAAATACTGCCGTTGAAGGAACCGCTCTGGGGAGTGTCCCTGCGGATACCGCGCCGCCTGATGAGACAGGCGCAGATACCGGCGACGTTCCCGCAGAGTTGCCGGAGGGGGATCTTTCTGCGGAGGAAACGGCAGAGCAGTCGGAGACGCTTTCTGCAATGGAGGCAGCCGAGACGAAACCGCTTGGACTTTCCACAGAAGAGAAAACTGCATCCCAAGACGAAAGCGATACCGCAGAGGAGCGAGTGGAAGAAGCGGAACTGCACGAAGAAATGTCGGAAATTCCGGATGCCGAGGAGAATTTGCTTTCAGATTTGCCCACTTCTGTTTCGCAGGCTTCTGAGGCTGATGAAGCGGACTGGGGCTTTGGGGAACCGGTCCCGGAAGAAGCCGCTGCAGAACCTGCGGAGGATGAATACCTGGCAGATGGTAACTCTGAAATGCCTGATGCACCGGAGGAAAAGAGCGAGCGCACGCTTTTCTACGAACTGGACTTCAACGAACTGGATCGGGGGCTGAGTGAAGAGGAGCGGAAGGAATGGAACTCTATCTATGCCTCTTTCCGCGGCCGCAGTGCCATTACCGGAACGATCATCGGCGTGGATCTCTACGCAAGATACCTTCCGCGCAGTGAGGCAAGAATGCTTGAAAACAGACGGGAGCTCTGTGCCGTTGTGGTGCCGTATCGCATCCCCATTCTGATCCGCGAGTCCGAAATGTGGGAGCTGGGAGAGGAGCGACCTGACTTCGTGCTGCGAAATATGGTGGGGGCCAGCATCGATGTAATCGTCACCAAGGTGGAGCGTACCGCTAACCGTGCACAGGCGTCCCGCCGTCAGGCCAGTCGCAGCCAGCGCCGCTTTTTTGCTGCCCGTGAGGATCTTCATGCTGTCGGTTCCCGCATTACCTGCAGGATGCTGGCGGTCGGCCCCCGCCGTTGCCTTGTGGACTGCTATGGTTACGACCTTGATATGACGCAGAAAGAGATCCGCTACGCGGCCATCCCGGATCTTCGCACGGAGTTCCACCCGGGTTCGGAGATCGACTGCATTGTAAAGGAGTATCACCCCCGTACTGGTGAACTGATTGTTTCCGCGAAAGAAACGGAAGTCAACCCCTTCTTTGGTGCGGAGGAGCGTCACCCTGTAGGCTCCCGCCGCTTTGCGATGATCTCCGGAAAATATGGCGGCGGCGTATTCTGCAACCTCCCTGATGGCGTGACCTGTATGTGTAACTACTCCTATCAGCACGAGGATGCGGACTTCATGGTGGGCGAGCACGTCATGCTGATGGTGCAGCGCTACGATCATGAAAAGCTCCAGATGTACGGCAAGATTATGAGCAAGTGGTGATCTTTCGTAAACGTCTTGGATCTTGAAAGCGACCTAAATTTCCTTACAGTTTGCCCCCTGCAAAGAAGCCATTTATTTATCCGATAGCCGGTGCAGCAGCACCGGCTATCACTTTGAAGGGAGAACTTTATGCGGAAAAAACTATCTGTACTTTGCACGACATTCCTACTGCCCCTGCTGATGACCGTTCTAGCGTTTGCGGCGGACAGCCCCTTTTCCGATGTTGCCCCGGACGCACCCTATGCTGAGAGCATCGCCTATCTGGTAGAGCATGGCATTACCAACGGCACCGGCGCGGACACCTTCTCTCCGGACGCACCCGTGACCGTCTGCCAATGGTCGGTCATGCTATGCCGCGCCTATGGATTGCCCATTGAGGGCGACACATGGGAAGAAATGAGCTACGTCGCCATGGTTGAGGCGTACAGCCACGGCTGGATGTATTCGTCCATCTTCTCGGTTTAGTTCAGAAAAAGTGTCAATCGTAAAAGTGATCATCAAAGTAGAAAGAAATTAAATCATAAGTACGCATTTTTGTCATGTCAGTGACTAAAAAGATTGGAGTGTCCAAGGCCGCCTGTTCACGCATATCAAGCCATTGCTGCTGTTCAGTCTCAAGTACATCCTTAGCTGATCCAGTAAGCTTGCTTTGACATAGAGTGTAGATTGTTACCATTGCGTGCTCCCATCCGTTATAGGAACTTTGAAAAATGGCATCATACTCATCTTCAGTATTGTCTCCATGGATTGAATGGTCGTTATACAACAAATCAGACAAAGAATCCAGGTAATCCTGCATGGGAGTAGAATGGTGCTCATATGATATCGCCACTTCCTGTGCCTCAAAATAAGATGGCAGACATTCTTTTACTGCGCTTTCTGTGTATTCATGCCAATCCACATCAGGTAGCTTTTTATATTCGTCCCGCAGCTGATTAAATGTAACTTCGTCTATTTCCTTACCATTTAAGTAGTAACTTACCGACTCCTGTTCAACTGAAGAAAACTTTATATCGGTATCAAACAATTTGCCTAAAAAACGCATCTTCCCAACAGAAGTGTTACTGCTGCCTCCGGACATCGAATAAGAGCCATCTTTTTTGAGACCCGTAAGCCCCCTGTAATTGACATCATAACCATAAATATCGCCATCTTTATAGCGTAAGACTATAAACCCCATATAGTCACCCCGCTGATAAACAACTTCAGGCAACTCATCTCCATCCATATCTACAACAGCAAACTTTGGAAGGGACATCGTACTTTGATCTTCCGCTGCAATCTCAGAGAGGTATACATTGCTCTGATAGATGGGATTGCTGTTAGAATCAGTATAAGAAAATCGCCTTTGATTAAGTAGTACATTTTCAAAGGCCTCGTTTGGCAAAAGCGAGGTTTCTAAATCTTCAGTTGGTGTAGTGTCCGCATCGTCACTTCTGGTAGAAAATTTACTAGTAGATAGCTCAAGTCTATCTCGATCCACCGTTCTCGTTTTCGCAACTATTCTCACCGCTACACTTCCACGAGAAGTACATAGGTTTTACTTGCTTGCTATTATAGATGCGGTTACAGAAACGACTAATCCACATAGCGCATCCCGCGCTCAAAACAGCGCACCACCACATAATTGAGAATGGCAGAGCGTATCTATTTGCGAAGTAAACTATTACTGCATCAATGAAAGCAAATAGTGCCATTCCTATGAGGGGCTTTTCCGCATTGGCGTTCATAACATTTCTCCTTGTAATAAAACGTACAGATTAGTTATAATAGGATCATCGTATAGAAAAGTACCCGGACGCACTTACTCGCCGGCCCGTATCGGCCTTGACCCTTGACCTTTGTATATGTTTGTTACGACAATACTTCGGCCATAAGTTATGCGATTTGTTGGGCTAATTCAGTGCGTTATCTACTACAAAACGAATATCGCCAATCTCGCTTTCCATCTGGCGATATTCCTCCATCGTTTCCGGCGTGCATTGCACATCGCTGGCATAGTACAGGAGATAAGTGCCGTCTTTGGTCGTCATGATATACTGACACAGAGCGTAATCCCACTCTCCACCGGCATCCACCTGTTCTTTTGTAAGTTGTTCGTCCCAACGCCTAATGTAAAACAAAACCCCTCCGGTCTGCCCTTCGTCGCCACCCATGAGTGCCTTACGGATTGCGGGGTTGTAAACTTGATATACTTTTGAAAATTCACTCTGCTCAAGTGCGCACCGACCTTTCCAACTGTCCGGTAAGATTAAGGTAAGCCCGAGTGTCTCAATTGTAAGTGACTCCTGCTCTATAGGAACCTCGACCACAGTCTCTCTGGCAAAGGCAAACGCGCCCACGCAAAAGCTGCACACCATGAGCGCAATACACGCGGCAACCGCGGTCCAGCTTCTCAGCCGCTTTTTCCGGTGCTGCTGCGCGTAGTTCGGTATCTGCTGCGCCTGCTGAACGAGACGGTTATCGGAATTCTCGATGCAGTCTGATAGCTTCTTCGGATTCATATTTCAATGCCCTCGCTTTCCAAAGTTTTGCCTTGTGTTGAATAACATAGACTTGATCTTAATCGGATGTATACTATCATTTTGCCTGAAACGACTGGATAAGCCAACTATTGTTGCTTTTCTGCAATGTCAAAACGGCTGTTCCTCCACTATAGGATGATGCTCCCCATAACGTAACAATGTTACCGTTTTTTTCGCCATAGCTTAGGTTAAATACTCCGGGGCCAAAGTCACTTGTAGTAGTGTAGAAACAGTCCGTTTCGGGAACATAGCACAGTTCAGCCCTCCAGTCTGATTGCATATCTTCCATAGTGATGCCAGCGTACTGCATCAAAATCTTGTTAATGTAGCTTCGTGGTAGGCGGTGACAGGGAACGGGCATTTCTTCGAGCGTCAACAGGTGACTACTGGTATTGCGCCAATCCAGCTTTTTCTGCACGAGCTGGAATTCAGCCTCATCCTCTGGTCCAAGCTCTTCCTGACTTGGACAGTAGGTGATGAAAGCATTTGCGTCCAAGTTGCGCGGATCGTCATATAGAGAGGTAAAGAAGCAGCTGATGGGCGTGGACGAAACCACATATCCGCCCCATTCTTCAACGTAAGTGCTTACCTGACTGGATGTGAAAGCTTCAAACTCGTCCAATTCGTCTGCGGCGAGCGGAGTTCCAGTACTGCGGTTGAGAGTGGCAGCTTGAGCTTCGTTATACCAATTTCCAAAAGTGTCACAGAGCATCCAACTGAGTTGCTGTGTCGAATCGGTTTGCGCTAAAGTGCTATCTGCCAGCCTAAACCAGTTATCTCCAATACTAGTAGTCACATGGAGAGGGCGAACTCCTTCAAATCCGTTTCGGTAGGCAGTAAGCGATACGCCATCGCCATTGAACGAATAGTGGCAGTCGCCGTTGGAACTCCAGTGTTCTGGCGGCTGACAAATCTCCCACATATCATAATTCTGTAATTCAGTTATGTATTTTTCTGCGCGGATAGCAGCGTTTGCTGGGTATGTTTCCTCATTTTCGCCATTGTAGTAGGTCAGTGTTGCATTCGATGCATCCAGCGTTGATAAGATCTCCTTGAGGTCGGTGATGTCCAGCGCTGTTGGTGTTGTGTTTGACTGCTCCGGATATGACGGTTCTCTTCCACTGCATCCGGCTATCGCAAGCAACAAGATGAGAGCAAGTGAAGAATGCACAAATCTCTGTGTCGTTCGGTTCATAATCTTTCCTTCCTGTCATAGCAAGTTTAGCGGATGAAAATGATTTATTGGAATCGATAGCCTTGTGTGGTGAGTGTGCTGAGATAGGCCATGAAGTCTTCCTGTTGCAGAAAGTGTATGAAATCACCGCTTTCAACCATATGGAACGAAGCTACCTTTTCCGAAGTGTCCACCATCGTCCAATCAGGATTCTTCATGATCTTCTCGGTGTAGAAGGCTTTCTGGTTCTCATAGGAAGGGTGAAGGTATGCACGATATTTGCAATCTTTTTGGAGTTGCCCTGAACAGGGCACGGCATGAGCTTGGTCTGACACAAGTTGAACTGGCCGAAAAGCTCGGGACGACGGATCGCAGCATTTCCGACTTGGAGCGTGGGAAAACCAATCCGAAGCTGGACACGGTTGCGCATTTTGCACGCTCCTTGGAGATCAGTGTAGATGCTTTGATCGGAGTAGTGCCAAAGGGTGATGTTCCATCCTGCGTCAAGGCGTTCTTTGCAGGGATGAGCGCAGAGGAAGCGGCCAAATACATACGGCTCTGTAAGGACGCCGACGAGCTCACAAAGGAATAGTAGCGGCATAAATTAGGCGGCGGTAAGCAGATCGTGCTTATCGCCGCCTTTGATACTACAGAGACGGCAAATGGTCGTTACTTGTGGTATCTGCACTTTTGTAGGACATCGTTACCGTTCTCATGGGTAGAAAAGTAGTCTCACGTTGCCTCCTAAAAATTTATGACGCATTTAGGTCGGCTCCGTACGTCTCTATCTGACCTGTTTCTATGTTCACGCTACAGCCCTTCGGGTCTCTTGCATCAGGATCCGTATAATACGTCGTCCTGATACGACTACCGTCAATGCTAAAAAGAGGGCCATTTTTCTGGTAGTAGCCGAAGTATCCTTCCGGCGTCGTCTCAACGCCATTATTTATGATATGAAGATTCCGCGGAACAGGCCCTAATCTGTTCGTCTCAGTCTTGATATAAACTCTCAAATTACCCTTGATGTAATGTGTTTCATTATCGACCGATACAAATTCACCCGAATTCTTTATGAGTGAATCGCCGTTCGTCGTATAGAAAAGATTGTCTGCTGTGATACGAAGCCCTGCTTTGTTGTCAAAAGAATAGTTCCATCCGAATTCTTCTACAGCGAATCTCCATGTCAACGGGAAATAGGTAATATCGCGGAAGAGCAAAAGAGGATACGTTTCGGTCTTGTTGTCAATGACCTTTCCATTGACCGTAACTTTTGAGTCGATGATAGCTGCATTCTGCTTTTTGCTATTCTTTTGTGAGGAAACAGACTCATATGAGAACAACTTTGGCGTTTCAGGATCTCCCTTTTCAATCACAAGACCGCCTTCAGCAGTCCATGCAGTGCTCAGGTTCAGCAGCTGTGACTGATAATACGTCATCGGGAAGTAAGTGATATCCCGATATACCAATAAGGGGTACTTTGCCTGATCATTATTGTCAAATTTCAGCTCGTTCAGTGATACGGAAAAACTTGGAATGGAAACAGCAACTTGATTGTTTGCCGCAGACGCACTGATGGATAAAGAGGCGGTCAATGCAGCCACTAAAAACATCGTCAAACATTTTCTGAGCATTTTATTTTCTCCTTTCATTCTTACACAAACTGCTTTTCAAAAATGCATACGATACCAGTACCATTTCCCGAGGATCTTTTCTGTATACTCGAAGTTATCTCCATCGGATTCATGCCAGCTCCAACTGCCGCCGTCAAATTGAAAACTCATGCTTGTCCCCTGGAACCCGCGCGGAACATCCTCTTCGGAGTAGTAAAAGCCTTCATAGGCGGTTTCTGAACCGAATCCGCTGCTGAATGTGGAAAACTCAATCATCCCGCATTCAGGATAATAACGAACATCTCTCCTCTTGTATCGGTCATCAGGGATAGCCCCTGTCTGAATAACTTCTGCAGCGAATTCTTCAAGATGCGTATAGTTGCATCGGACATACAGGTAGGTTCCAAGTTTGGAGGCCTTTCCCGATATGATCAGCATTGCAAAAATAAGGCAAAGACACAGAACGATGATTTTTCCTCTTTGAGCTTTCACGTAGTATCTCCTCTCTGTAGCTTTTTCGCGGGTAACTACTTTAGTGCCTCATACCCCGTGTATACGACATACACCACCGCTTGACATATAAACAGCCACATCGAAGCAAAGGCTAAAATCGAGGAAATTATCATTATCTGCGACACATTGACCTGCCACAGAAGTTCTCCAACTCCCCATAGGATCAGCGAAAGCAGCATCATTCTGCGGTAACGCCACTTGTCCTTTTTCTCCGTACACAGCCGCCACGCAGAAAACGCAAGCAGTAGGATGATCGTTCCCCCAAAGATGGGGACGATCCATCGTTCATCTGACTGCAATGAGAAAAGCACGGAAAAGGTTTTGAATATCACAGGATACTTCATGTTCGTTCCTCCTAACTTATTGTAACGCTGCGAACTGAAAAGGCTTACTGGAACCGATAGGGCAAGAACTTCGTTTAATATTCGATTACTCGTTCGGCGAGATCACGGTCTGACCGGTTGCATAGATATGGGAGATGATAAAGTCTTTCTGTGCAATAAGAGACTGATAGGCTTCTGCCAGCATAGGATCTGATTCGCTATATTCGACATCACTCGGTGTTCTGAGCAGATAGGTATCCTTTTCCGTTTGCGCGACGACAACGCTGTGCCCTGCAATGACCGGCGGGTTGTCCTCGCTCCATTCGCCGGGGTAGCAGTCAATAAAGAAAAGAATGCCGCCCTCGCCATTATCATGGGTTGGCTTGTGATAAAAGGTGATACAATTTCCCCCGTTTTGGTGGTGAAGGCCATATTCTTCTTCAACTTCAACTTGCCCCATCCAATTCAGCGGCATCTCCATAGAAAAACCCAGCTGATGATTCACATAGAGAATTGAGGATGGTTCCTCTGCCGATGCAGACTGATTTGGGATGGTATCCGCTCCGTTTGTTTGATCCTGTACTTCGTTTTTTTCTGAACATCCACTCAAACACAATGTGAGTACCAGAAGCATGACGATCCCTACAGAAAAGAGCAGAGAATTCTTTTGCTTCAATGCTTTTAGGTAATGTTTCATTTGCAATCTCCATATAATCTCTGCTTTCAAAATAGCATGAGCTAAAGGGCTTACTGGAACCGGTAGCCCTGCGTGGTCAGCGCACTAAGATAGGCCAGGTATATTTCGCGCTGATCAAAATAGATAAGCTCACTATTATCCACCTCGTGAAATGAGACGATTTTCTCCGCCTCATCTACCCACACCGAATACTCCTTCATATGTCCCTCCCGATCTTGTTATGGTATTTCGCCTCAAGACACTTTCACAGCGAAACTTCCGTAAAACACTGATACCTTCTTACGCGGGTGTCATCGTCAGCGTATAGTTTGCGGTGCGGATCACGATCTGCGTTACGGCACTCTTTGCTGTATCGACGCTTACACTCGCGGTGTAGCCGGTAAAGCCATCGCTTGCAAACGTGACTGCCAGCTCCCATGTTTCCGTACTGCCCGATGAGGACACACACTTTGCATCCGTAATATGCTTGCTGCGCGCACCTGTGAACTGGCAGTCAAGGAAGCATTTGCCGATGTAGCTATTCTCCGCCCATTCAGCCACCTCGGCATAAATCGGATAGCCAACATCACCTAGTTCCGGGCTGTTGCCGGAGATGCTAATCTGTTCATCGCTTGCAAAACCGCCCTTGACAGCATAGTAATTTGCAAAATAACTGACACCGTTATCAAAGAACGGGAACGGCTCGGCAGTAAATTTCACGGTGGTGACATCCGGTGTGTTGCTGACGTCGAGCGTGGCGTCGAAGCTCGTCTTCTTGCCGCCGCCTTCAAGCATGCCGTGGTATTTGCCGCCCGTGGCGTATTTGCTATTGAGGATCGTGAGCGCCTTATCGAGCGCGGCGTTGCCGGTTCCCGGTTCAACCGGGGCAGGGGCCGAGGCTGAGCTGGTATCGATACGCAGACCATTCACAGCATCCCACTGATAGCTCCAGCCGAAAGAGTCAACCGCATAAGCCCATGTGAGCGGGAAATAGGTGATTCCGTTGTAATTGAAAATGGGATACTTTTCTTCCTTGTTATTGATCTGTGCGCCGTTAACGCTGATCTTATAGCTGGGAAGCGCAACAGAAACGCTGCCGCTTTGCTTTTTTCCCGTCTCGGCAACATAAGCCGTGCGCGCGCCGCCGGCTGTGATATCCAGTGTCTTGCTTCCACCGTTCCAGTCAGTGCTCACACCCATGAATCGGCTGAGATGATATGTCATGGGAAAGTAAGTGATGTTGCTGTAAATCAGAAGCGGATACTTGGCCGTTTTATTATCAATGACCTGACCGTTGAGCGTTACCTTACCGGTAACAACGCTTGCGCGCATTGCCGCCTCAGCGGTTGGGATGGCACTTAAGGCCACCGTAACGCAGCATACTATTGCAAGTAAAGACTGAATGATCCTCTTTTTCATGATTGAACCTCCTTGTTGTATAGCTGTATTTTGACAATTAATCCTCTTGACATATTTCCTGTAATACTGTTCGTAACTTGCTTCTTAGTACTTAACAAGTTTTCGATCGTTGTTGGACCTTGATTTTTACTTTTACAAAACACCCCCTTTCGTCGTTCGTCGAATTGATCTTGCTGCTTTATAAATGCACCAGGCGGTTGATTTCTTACATAATTTTTGCTTTTTGACATTTCAGCCAATTAGAGCATTGTCCCTTTGTGCAAAGTTTCAACTTGTGTTCTGGGACTTGTTTTATCTGCCAAACGATGCTTATAATCATTTCGCGGGGTATTTCACTTCGTGAGGAGGTTGTCCATGCTATCGTACTTACTCGCTGCGCTGGAAAGCGAAGAAGACAAGCGCAGATTTACAGAATTATATGAAGAAAATCATGTGCGTGCCGAGCAGACGGCGCTCCGTATTTTGAGAGATCCTCACGACGCCGAAGATGCCGTGCAGAACGCTTTTTTGCAGGTGATCCATCATTTTGATGAGATTTTAGAAATTCCTTGTAAGAAATTAGGCTTCTGGATCATCTCTATAGTGAAAAACGAAGCACTTATGATTCTGAGACGCAAACAGAAAGAGCTGCCGCAAGAGGATTGGGATACTTTTTCGGCAGATGTCAGCGATCCAACAAGCTATAACGAGCTTGTCCAACTGTTCTATCAGCTTCCCCCGACCTACCGTTCGGCGCTGGAAATGCGGCTGATCAACGGCTACTCCGGCAAGGAAATTGCACAGCATCTTGGGATCTCAGAGTCCGCGGTCAATACGCGCATTTCTCGTGGTCGCACGCTGCTTCGTGAAATTGCAGTCAAGGAGGGATTTCACATATGACAGAGCAGGAACTTGACCTTTTAATGCGTAACGTGCTGTTGGACGCTATTGCACTGGACGAAGAAACGAATACAGAGACGATCCCGTATACGCCATCGCTGCATCATCAAAAGCAGATCAAGGCAATGCTCAAGAACCCTCTGCGCTGGGCGCGTGATCGAAAGCAGCCTGTCTGGAAAAGAGCCTTAAAGCGGGTCGCTGTCATACTGCTGGTGATCTCGCTTGCATTCGGCAGTTTGATGGTCGTTAGTCCAACTGCTCGCGCGACATTTATCCGCTGGGTCACAGAATGGTATGAGACGCATGTGACATACCGTTATGCGGGTGATGATATGGTCGGCGATCTTCCAGAGTATACCATTACTGAATTACCGGAGGGATATGTTGAAAACCAAGAAGAACGAATAGCTACCCAAATACAGGTGTCGATTTTATACCAGAGTGACACCGGCTATCCGATTACACTTCATTATATTTATATTCAACAGGGCGCAGCTTCGCAATTTGTTTTAGATAGCACAGATGAAGTTGTGATAGATAATATAAATGGATATGAAGCTTATATTTTTGTTGCTACAGACCAGGAAAATGATAGCAATGCTATTACATGGATTGACACTCAAAGTAACATTCAGTTTACTATTCAAGCGCAGATGAGTGCAGATGACCTTGTGCATATGGCTGAGAGTGTTTCTTTGGTCGAAGTGACGAAGTGAAAATGCTTCCTGAAAAAGGAGAACTATGTAAAAAATCTGCAGCTTCTATAGTTGCTTTGAAAATCGGTCAGATCAAATTACAGGCGGGAACATCCTTGCAAGATGTTCCCGCCCTCTTGTACCCATTTCCGCTGCACGACATTACACCTCAATTTTACAGTCGTGCCGACTGACATCCATTCGCTGCAGCCGACATTGACAGGATTTCTTTCAAGATTGGTCGGCTGCATTAAGCCTTGCGGGCACGGGAGGGAAAGGCTATTTAATTATTTGGCAAATAGAAATCAGTTTCCTCTACACCGTCCCATTCGCCGATGAGCTGCATATCTGCCTGATTCGGCGTGGTGAAGGCATCAAAACGCCAGCCTGCGTCAGTATGGACCAGCGTGACCGGATAGGTGCGCGTGTACTCGTAGCTTGTTTCCAGCCGCTTGTCGCGCTCGGCCTCGGTTTCGTCCTGACGAGGATAGGGATAAGAGTAGTGCGCCGTCACCGTGAAGTCGATACGATCATCCGTCCGTGAGGTCAGAGTATATTCATCTGGAATGTTGCTGTTGTAATATTGGTCGCCGTAGGCGCAGTCGAGGATAAAAAGCCGACCGTCGTGCTCAATGTAGATCGGTGCGTTGCCGTCGTCATTGCAGGCAGACCAGAACGTATCGGTGAACAGCGCGTGGACTACTCGGTCAAAGTCAGTCCAGGACTGCCAACGGCTGTGGGAGCTGATATAGGTATAGTCGGAGCCGTCCGGCGTGTACTCGTCGTACTCGGCTTGGCCGTCTGCGGCGGGGAAGGCGTCGTCGATGCCGGTCGTCTCGCCGTCAAACATCGCGCTATAGAGCGCAAACGCCTGCCTGTAAAGTGTTTGCTGTTCCGCCGTCAGGAAACCCGGCGCGGCGCGAAGCCGCGCAGCATCATCCAGCGGAAGGTCGGTATCGGTCAAATAATACTCCGCGGGCTTTGATTGATCGGATGTATCCGGCTTTGCTGTGCAGCCTGCAAGCAGCAGGAGCAATACCGCAAGCGCGGTGGGAAATAGACGTTTCATCATGGTGCTTGTCCTCTTGATGTTAGATTTGAGCATGGCCCTTGCACTTTTTATTCTGGGATATATACTTCCGCAGGACGTCCGTGCCAGAGATTCTCCCAGCCGGAGGTCCCGTCCTGATAATACATGGTGACATTTTCGGTGGAATCAAATACATAATTGGCTTGCTGCGGTGCATCGCCCTTGAAGTAGACCGCACGCAAATTGGGACAATCACAAAAAGCACAGTTGCGCAGAAGTGTAACGCTGGAAGGGATCGTCACCGTCTCCAACGAAGTGCAGCCGTAAAAGGCGTTGTCCTGAATTTCCGTCACACCATCCGGAATCACCACAGCGGTTATGCTCGTGCAGCCTTCAAACGCTCCCGTCGTACCCATGACGTTTCCAATCGCGGAAACAGTTTTTCCACCGATCTGTGAGGGAATCACGATATCTGTTTCAGTCCCGATATACCGGCTAATGGTAACTGTACCATCCTCGTTTTCCGCTATTTCAAAGTTTGCGGCATCGGTGACAGATCCCTGCGGAGAATCGCCATTGGCTTTGTTCTCCTGCACATCGGTTGTCATTTCTCTATTTTCTATTGGAGTGGACGGCTGGTCATCGGTTCCCGGCGTATTCTGCGTGTTACTACATGAACTTAGTGTCATAAGAAGAGCAGTACTTACGGCGATGACCGAAAGTCTCGAAATTTGGCGCATGATAAAAGGCCTCCTGCATATTCTGAAATGAAAAATTAAGGTGATGGAATGTAGAGAGATCCCGGCAGCACTATCGGAGTGAGCTTTGAAAGATCGAAGCTGTCAGCCAGTTCTTCAAGCAGATCCCGCGTCAAGCCGTCGGTACTTCCCGCCAAAATAGTGATGGTCATAAAGCTGTCCGGCAAATCGCCCAGGATCAATGCTCTTCCGGGGCCAAACGCCAATGTGGCCGATATGCCGTGTGATGTTTGATATTGCCATTCCTGATAACTCATTGCATCGATAACATTGAGAGAAACTTCATTTAGTGTCCCTTTGGCGCAGCGCTGCAGCTGATACAACACCTCTGTGTTCGAAATATTTGCACTGCCGTCTACATGAAAGCTTCCATCATCAAACATATAAGTTGCTACGCCATCAGTTCCTCCAAGATATCCGCTGCACGGTTCCAAAAGCTCTGGATGGATCGTTAGGTCGTACACTTTAGTATGAAGTTTTAAGCTGTGCTTGTTTGCAATGTGCTCCAGTTCGTCGAACATTTCTTTTGTGTAAACTGTGTAGCCGGAATAACGCTGCAGACTTTCATCGATCACATTACCGAGAGATGAGGCAATCGTGCCGTCCGGATCATACTGATTCAGAAATGCTGACCACTCGGACAATGCCTGACCCTCAGGGGTGTTCATATATCCGGAAAGGCCAATCATACATGGTTTTGGCATGACCTCTCCCTGCGCATATTCACCGCTTTCACGTTGTTTCGGAAATAGGAGAAGATCGCCAATTCCCAAAAGGTGCGCAGCCATTACTGTAGCAGTTAGGCCGACGATAAGTACAGCTATGAGAAGGAGAGATTTGCCACGAGAAAGTTTTACCTTATGATGCTGATATTCAATGGCTTCGACAATAAATTTGTCATCGATCTCATTTAATGCGCTGGAGAATTTCTGAGCCAATGTCAACAAACCAAAACACCCCTTTCTGCAAGATGCGTTTGTAATTGCTTACGGATTCGGGAAAGCCGGACAGAGACGTTCTTTTCCGTCAGACCGGTTCGAGCCGCAATTTCTGCATAGCTGTCGGAGAACCAGTAGCGCCGCAGGAAGATCACACGGTTTTCCTGTGATAGGCCCCTGAGAAAATCTTCAATGATCGAAATCAACTCTTTTTCCTCAAGAGAGTCCTCGACCAAAGCTGAGGAAGCAAGACAATCTTCCAATTCTTCCATTGTCGAGTCGTAATTGCTGTTTCGCTTGAGAGCTGTATTGGCCCGATAACGCATGATAGAAATATTCCGAACGATCTTGCAGACAAAGACGGACAGCGGATTGGGTCTGTGCGGAGGGATCGCATTCCAAACACCGAGATAGGCATCATTCACGCACTCCTCTGCGTCCTGCTGATCCTTCAAAATGCTGCGGGAAAGATTATGGCAAATCGCCCCATATTTGCCGTCCAGCGCTTCGATTGCAAGCTCAGAACGTGCAAAGAACAAATCAATGATCTTAATATCATCCACAAGGAATCACACCCTTCTATTTATTACCTTGCAAATTGGGGTGAAATACTACATCAAAGCAAGAATTTTTATCGGGAATTTTGGAAGATTCCCTGTTCTCCGCTGTCGTATTGCTGTCCCAACATAAAAAGCAATATGACCAGCAAGATCTCATTTCTTTACCCAGACCGGTTTTCGTTCCATTCTATAACAGATGTGCGGGGATATCAAACCCTTGAAGGATTTCGAAATATCTATAGTGTACGTGTATGGTTTGGCACGGAAAACAACCTATAATTTACATTGATGTACCACTTGAAGAGGAGAATGTTTTGCACATAGCTGAAAATATTTATTTGGCTAACTTGTCGAAAAATGAATGGCGCGTTATTCCTTGTAAGAATGTGTTCTCTTTTTACATCTATATATCAGTCGTTAAAAGAATTATTGACTTATCCCATCAGCTCCTTTAGTATGGCTATTGATAAAACAAAATGATTTTGCAGTGGAGGCATTCTCATGGAAAGAAACGGAATAGACAAACTCAAAAAAGCCTGCATAATACTCCCGTTGGTCGTTGCGGTCATATTCAATTCCAGTGTTGCGGCTATTGATCGTGAGAACAATTCTAAACTGAGCTGCGGAATAGATTCCTATTATGTGAAAGATATGATAGCTCAAGACGATCATATATGGCTTCTTTTGCATGATAGCTCGATAGACAAAGATGCAGTAGCCTGTATAAATGAAAAGACGCTTGAATTGCAGGCTTGCTATCGAAGCGGCGAAGATTTAGAAGATGAGATGATCATTCAGAATATGTCTGTCCAACCAAATGGTTCAGTTTGGCTTGACCTATTCTATCCGAAGAATCCAAAGGGTTCGCAATACAGCCTTTTTATTCTTCAAGACAATGTTAATGTGGCTGCGGCCAGTAATGTTGTCCTCTGCGAAAATGTTGCCTTATGGGAAAATGGAAGTTCGTTGTGCTACTGGGATAGTGATGAGATCGTCAAATCTGTGGACATTCCTGCTGACACAGAGCCTTATGCGATTTCGGCATTGAATGGCAGGCCATGTTTTGTAGATGCCTATACTGGCAAGGTATTCCTTTTGAATGAACACGGAAAATGGATCAATCAGTACAGTATCCCAGTTAGCGATAATAAGGTTTTGCCCCAAGAATTTGTGAACTTTTACGCTTCCATGACAAGCTGCGGTAACGAGGTGTACTTGTCGTATCTTGTCGGCCCGGAAAAGAGCAATAGTCTGAACAGAGGCGGCCTTGTGAGGCTCAGCGACGGAAAAAGGTTGGGAGACACTGCCGGTTTGATCGTTCATGCCAAGAAGCAAAATGATGATTCTGTGCAGCTTTATATGACCAACGGTTTCTCCGACAATTCCAAGCTGAAAGAGTACCAACAGCTGTCTATTAAATCAGACACAATCACCGAAGCAAGGGCTTTCCAACAAGACGGCGACAATACGGCTATATATTTGCCGGCAGAGTGGCAGTATAGGGACAACCTCGGCCGTCTATGGGGATGGTCAGAGACAATTCGGAATAGTATTACCTGCATTGATACGGATAGCCTTACAGATACCGACAGCAAGTTCAGTGCGTCTACCGACTATTATGGCTTCCTGGACGCGGATGAGTCAGCATGGTATGGAAGTCAGCAACAGGGCGTTATAAAGTCAGTTGTCCAGTTGGGCATTATGAACGGATATACTGACGGTACATTTCACCCTATAGGCAATATCACACTGAGCGAAGCAATTAAAATGGCTGCTGTTGTCCATGCCACATGTAATAACCAGACAATCTCTTTTTCAGCATCAGATGGTGGTAAATGGTATGATGCCTATCTGAACTATTGTGTAAAAAATCGAATTGTCTCGAGCGACGAATATTCCAGCCTCGATGCTTACGCAACACGAGCGCAAATAGCGCATATTTTCGCGAAAGCAACATCTGATTTTGCCGTTGTCAACGACATTGACTATGATTATATTTCTGACGTAAGCGAACGAAGCGAATACGCTGATGAGATACTTGCTCTTTACAGAGCAGGCATCTTGACCGGAGATGAAAGAACCAGAGCATTCAGACCATCTGACACCATTACACGTGCTGAAGCAGCTGCAATAATCTCCAGAGTAGCTTTGCCTACGACGCGAATCAAAATCGTTTAAAATGGGAAATGAAAAATTCTGTACCCTATGCAGAGGCACTGCAATGGAGCATGATCTGGAAAAGTTAGCGGTTACGGCATTGCCTATCTCTGCAAGTCCTATAATGAGGCACGATTTCTGCATAGAATCTTGGAAACATTGTGAGCAAGTGAAATCCGAATTGTTTGCGTTTATGGTTTAAACCATAAATGCCTCGAAGTAAGTTGGGATTCTATCTGTTATTGACACGTATTTTAGAGTCGGTTTGCTATCCTCATCAAATCTTCCATATACCGATACGTCATCGGAGCGCATTCTTGCAGCAACGATATGGCATTGGCATTTTCCGCATACTTCACCCAATAGGCAAAGCAGTCTGCGAAGTATTCTCTGCTGTCCGTTTTGGCATAGTTCCGCAGCGGCGCGGCGGAAGCTTCCGCACGAAAGAGCTGTTCATACTCTGCGGGGAATCCCAGCATCCAATCGAGGAAATGTCCGAATTCATGGAGCGTCGCGCTGGCTTCCGAGAGGTAGATGGTTTTCTGGCTGTAATTGGTGGCTCCAATGCAGCTCATGTTCAGTTTCTTGCTGAGGCCGCCCATGTAGTCGAAGTCGATACGGTACGTCCAGCCAGCGGCGTTGAAGGCGGCAAGCACCGGCTCTGGCACCTGCCGCAGCGCCAGCAGGTAGTCGTTGATGTTGACGCCTGCCGCGTTTACCAACGTCACCGGTACAGGCGGTTCCTCAATGCGGAAGCTCTGTGTCAGGACAACATGAAGAATGATTGCCGCATCTCCGCGCGTCACGAGCGCATTGGTATCCGCATCATCAGAGCACAGCCCGAGCTCCCGCCCCACGCGCAGGATGTTGTCAGCCGTGCTGAGCGATGCCCCTCCCTCGTAGAGCGTGCTGTCATAGACCGGAACATCCGCGGCGGCAAAAGCACTCTCAACCAGCACGCTGCGACACATCGGTGAGCGCGGCGCGGAGAGCGCGGTTTCGTTCAGCCAGCCCTGCCGGTAGGCTTCCACGACGCTGCTTCGACCTACATCCTGCCAGCTGTCACCGATAGTTTCCGCACCATAGGCGCGGCAGAGCATGACAGCCCACTGCTCCACAGTGATGAGCTGTTCCGGCGAGAAGCAGTCATTTCCCGTTCCGGCAGCGATCTCACATTCTGCCAGATATATCACGCTTTCATAGCAGTCCGCAGACTCCAGTACGTCATCAAAGCCTGTGCAGGCAGCGGAAGCAGCTGTGGGCAGGATCAATGCCAGGACAAGGGTGCAGACAGCCAACGCTGTTCTTCTAACGATCATCTTCATAAGTTCCTCCATATTCTTGTTCTTTCTCTGTCCTGTATCCTCCGGTAGAGTAGGCTCTTCTGGATGCGCCATGGTGACGCTACCCTATGGACAGAATTTTGAGAGTAAAAACGTCACAGTCCCCCCTTGGCGGGAGGCTGTGACGTTTTATGCTTTGTCAGCCGGTATAAATTGCTGGTGAGGCTGCCGTTGGAGCGGCGGCGGTTCCGCTTCTCGATGAGCTGCCTGCGCTCCAGATCTGCCAGAGCCCGCTGGACTGTCCGTGGCGAAAGTCCCAATTCTCGGGCGATGGTCTTGATCCCCGGCCAGCAGACACCGGAAACGTTTGCCCGGTCCCGAAGATAGATATAGACCGCCTTTTCCCGGTGACTCAGATGCTCCTCGGCGTAAATAAAATTAAAATCGCTCATCTTTTATCACCCCGCATTGCATTGTAGGGCGTCTTCTCCGCAGCGTATTGTTTGCGAATGTTCGCTATCAGTTCCTCGCAGCCCGCATAGGCAACTCTGCGGACGACCGGCTTCGGCGTCGGACAGTCTTTTTCAAAGGTAATACCCCAGTCAAGAAACAATCGTAGGCGTGTACGCATTGGGTGCGCGCCCGTCTTCATCACAACAAATTCTCCCTTGGGAACGGACTTGAGCTCGTCCGGCGTCATAAGAGGGCGCTCTATCATCTGGAGCGACTGACTGCTCTCCTTGCCCTGACTGACGGAGCCGGACAACACTGTCCGGCTCCCCAGCGCCGAGGAGAGCGCCTCCGCTGTCTTGCTCTGCGGTGCAAAGCCGCCGAAGATGGTGTCCTGGCAGTTGTCGCATATAATTTCCGCCCCCTCTTTCCCGTAGTTCTTTTCCAGTTGGGCAAGGCTCTGGATGATGGGTACCAGCGTCAGTCTGCGGGAGCGCCCCGCGCTAAATAGGGGCAGAATATCAAAGGGCGGCATGGTTCCCAACTCATCACAAAACAGCACCACGCGGTTTTTGAGCCTGCCGCCGGTTTCATCCGCCACGGAGAACAATTCGCGGGACAGGTTTTGGATCATGAGCGCCGCGATGAAATTCTTTGCAGGATCTTCTTCCGGCAAAATCAGAAAGATAGCGCACTTCTCCGAGGCGAACATTTCAGCGTTGATGGGACTGTCGTAGCAAATGACCTGTTCCAGTTCTGTATCCAGAAAGGCGTTGAGGCGGGACATGACGGTGGACATGACCGAAGCCATAGACTGATCCGCACTGGTGAGGGCGGCGCCTGCCAGCCACCGGGCCTTATGCTCCGGCGGCAGTTCATCCATGAGCAGCTGAAAACCGTTCTTGCCTCTTGACTTCGGCACCGCCAGCAGATCCTGCACCAGCTTGAAGGCGGAAACGATATGCCGTTTTTCCGGCTCTCCATCCTTGGGTGGGGCGAACTCTGCCAGCAGAAGCACAATGGCAGTCAGGAGTCCCTCAGCGCTGTCGTAGAAGAAGGCATTCTCGCCGTATTGTGCAGCGTCGCCGTCCGGGTTGATGATAGTCTTGGCGAGGATCTTGGCGTATTTCTCTGCGCGCGCTCGGGCAGCGAGGTTCTCCGGATGCTTGCGCGCAATATCCATGTAGTGATTCATCAGCGTCAGGAAATTGAAACCGTCTGAGCGAGTTGGGTTGCGCAGGTCGATGACAGATACCTTGTAGCCATAGTATCGGGAGGCGATGGCACCGTAGTTGCGCGCCAAGTCTCCCTTGGTGTCCAGCGCCAGATAGCTCATACCGCTGGCGCTGGCGTACTCTAAATTCGCGTATAAAAAGTACGCAGTCTTGCCCACGCCGGAAGCGCCGATCATAAGGCAATGGATATCATCGCTGTCCACCAGCGCGCGGACATCCTGCTGATCTTCCACGACATTTTTGATTTTGGAAATTGCCGTTTTCTTTTTCTTCGGCTTTCGCTGTTCTTTTTTTCCCGCTGTAGGACGGCGGAGCCTCTCCAGCAGCTTGTGAGTAGTTTGCGAAATCACACCTCTTTTGGCTCTGCGCTTTCTGCCGCCCATACTGCCGAGGATGATGCCCTGCACCGCAGGAAGATCTTCGCCCTTGCGCCAGCGGCGCGGGCGAAACGGAACTACATGATAGGTCGTGTGGATCTCCTTGGGGGTTGCCAAACGCGCCGTGCCGTGCTGACCGTCGCCGACAGTTTTGTTCTTGAAGTTGTTGAGAGAATAGTTCTTGGAGAGGAAGGACACCAGGAGCAAAAATGCCAGCAGTCCGCCGCCAAGCAAAATCAAGGGCCATACATTTTCGTTCATGTGTCTTTCTCCTTCTTCTCAAATTTGGCGCAGAGATCGTCATTCCAGTCCTTGCGCACCGGGCAGAGCCGCTCCACATCCAAGCCCATCTCCTCCAGCGCATCCGTCATAAGGTCACAGGCATCGTTGCCCGCGTCATCGTTGTCGAGACACAGATATACCATATCCAGCTTTGGATTCTGACGCAGCCGTTCCAGCACCGGCTGGATGGAGAGCCCACAGCAGGCGACATAGCTGTGTTCCTGCCAGCCGTAGGGATAGAGCGTGATGTGGGACAGGAGGTCGATGGGTGCCTCGAACACATAGAGGGACTTGTCGGTCCCGTTTTTGTGAAAGCAATGCTCACTTGCGCTGCCCTCGATGTTCATGCGGAACACTCGTCCCTCGCTGTTGGTACTGCGGATGTGGGCGTGCTTGGCCTCACCGCAGTCATCCAGCCCCACGAAAACACAGTTGTGATGCCTGTCCTCGTAGAGCAGCTTTTCATGTACGAAGGCGGAAATAACCTCGCGGTCAATGTGGCGCTGACGCATGAGGTAGGCATACATACGGCGCATGGTTCCGTAAGGCTCCGGCAGAGCGAAGGGCTTCGGAGCCTCCTTCACAGGTTTCGCCTGTTCATACGATTTTCCGTTCTTTCTGCCCAGCAAAAGCAAAACCGCCTCCGGATAAGGGAGACGGTAATAACGCTGGACGAAGCTGACGGCATATCCGCCGACGCGCGCGGAGTGGTCGAACCATTTGTTGCCCCGCACGGTGATGCTGGGATCGTTGGGGGGACGGAACTCCCGGCCGGAGCGCACGGGTCGTTCCCCCTGGGCGCGCAGCAGAGACACGAGATCCGTGTTCTGCGCCCGTGCCTTTTCCTCCGGCGTGAAATAGATAAATTTGCTCATGACATGTCCTTTCATAATTCTGCTTTGCGCTATCTGAATGTCTGCTCCTCGTGGTCGTCCGGCTTGTGTCCCATTGCCAGCCGCTTGCGCTGCAATTCGTGGCGGCGTTTGCGGTCGATCTGCAAGCCGCGATGGATCTGGTCAATCTTGCTGTTGTCCTCAAAAATTCTGCTCATGTGATGCAACATCCGCACGACGTTTTCACCCACCGTGGGAGCATGGTGATCCGCTCCTGCCGGTGCGCTCCCTTTCTGCTGTTCGGGGTGAACTGACTGCTGAGAAAAAGCCGGTGCATCTTCAACCGCAGGCGGTGTGGTACCCTTAGATGCGGCATCATCAGAGGAGGCGGAATCATCTGACGTGGCACTCGCCGCACGGTCAGATTTGGGCTGTGCCGACGTGAGAGATGCCGTGACCTCAGAGTTCTTTGGCGCGGCTTCTGCGGCATCTTTTTTGATGGTAGGTTCGCCCTGCGCGGAAGGTGTTCTCCGCGTGTCCGTGTACCGCTGCCGCTCCGCTATCCATTGCAGTGTTTCCTGAATGATCATGTTGCGGACGCTCCGGAACTCCTTTTGCTGGGAGAGCGGCAGCCGCTTGGGCGGCCGCTGATCGTAGTCCAGGCACACCTGCTCGTAGAGCGTCTGCCATGTTTCATAGGCGGCGGATACCCGCTCGTCCTTCGCCAACTCCTCCACGATGGCGTCCACGATGGCCTTGACCCTTGGCGGCAGGTAGCCGTAGACCTTTCGCCCCTTGACCGTCAGCAGGCGTTCCGCCAGCTCCTCGGTGAGTTGCTCCAGCCTTGGATTGTCCATCGAGCCATGCTCCAGCTGCGCGATGCACTCCACCATTGCCTTGCGGGTCTGCACCTGCAACTCCTGCCGCGCCGTATCCTTCTGCTGGTAGATGTGCATCCGATCCGCATAATAGATTCGTCTGGCAAAGGCGGACTTCACCTGCCGGATGCCATCCTTTGTGAGATAGCCCTCACGGGAATCGGTCGAGAACACGATCATGTGAATGTGCACCTGCTTCGGCTTGCGATGAAAGGCGGCATACCAGCGCAGGTTGCCCGGCTGGATCTTATACGCCGCGGCGATGTCACAGACGGAGGCGTTCACCAGCGCCCGCCAGCTTTCCGCGCTGTCGTAGCCCAGCCGCTCCGCGTCCTCACGGCGCAGCGCCACCACCGGCGTCCACACATTTCCGGTGTGCTCCGCCACCTCCCGTACCGCCCGCGCGAGATTTTGAACCTTACCGTGAGCGTCCCACAGCCCATGTTCGCCGTCCTTCTGGACGCCGGGGCGATGGGAGATGTAGTCGATGAAATTTTCCTTTTGCTCCAGCGCCTCCATGTAGTCTTCCTGCACCTGCTGAATGAACGCAGAGGCGCTGCCCTGGGTGGGGTGATCCAGATATTCCTCGTACTCAATGAGCTCCCAGCAGGAGGGGAAGGACTTCAGCAGCCGCGTGATAAAATCCCGCTGCTTTTTTGTGGCGGGGAGTGTACTGCGCTCATCCGCCAGCAGCTCCACGCCGGGACGGGTAGCGACATAGCGAGTACGCTGGGCCAGCTTCGCGGCGTTCTGTCCGCCCTTGAGGTAGGGGGAAATCAGTACGATCCGGGCCATTCATCCTCTGGCTCAATGCGGCGCTGCTGATGCACTGCGCTCTCAAAACTCACCTGCCCATTCGTGCGCTTCACCTCATCCACCGCAAAGCCGCGCAACTCTCGTGTGTAGATGTCGTCGGTACGAAAGTGCGCGGCGATGGTGTGGCACATCATGTTCAGCTCAACCGCCCACTTAAAGATGATGCGGCAGAGCCGATTGTTGTTGTCGTCCAGCGTACCCTGAATGGCGGTGAGGATGGCTTGGGAGATGTAGGCGGTGTTGTCCTCCGTGCCGAGATAGCCCATGTAGAAGCGCAGCGCTTTGTTGATAAACTCACTGCGGTTTTTGCAGTTGCCTGCCTTCAGCTATCCATCCATGCGCGGAACGAGCCCCGCATCCAGCCATAGCCAAACTTCATTCCTCCCATTTTCTGCTCATAGTAACCGGGGTCAGCGCCAGGAGTGTTCCAGCCGTGCATGCTGCCGCACTCCATCGCCAATCGCTGTTCCTGTGTTACGCCGAGGCGTTCGTTGTTGTAATCTGCCAGCTCGTGGTTCTGCTGCGGATTGTCCGTGCTCCAGTCACTCGGATAATAACCGCTCTCACCGCGCTTAATGCAGATGAGCTCGCCGGTGCCGGGGAGCGTGGAGAAGCACAACTCCGGCAGTCCCTCCGCCAGCTTGGGGGAGAAAAGCTCCTGCTCCGTTTGGATGCTCCACTCGTCCGAGTTCCAAAGGTGGACATACAATTCACCGCCGTCATCCACGGAAATTTCCCGCTGCTCAAAGCCCTCGCCCCAGCCGTCCGATGCCTGTCCGGTGAGGTACTCCTTTAAGGTTTCCAGTTCTGTGTCCGATAATTCCCCAGTGACGCGGCATTCCGCCACACCCCAAAGCTGGCGATCACGCTCCTCCACGGCGAAGACGGCGGTGCGCACCTTAGTGTTGACGCTGTCGGCTTCATCATACCAATGCATGAGCCCACGCTCCGCCTCCTCCGGCATCCGGTTTTTCACCAGCGCCGCCGTGATCTGATCCTGATAGCCCCGCAGCTCACGACCCTCCAGAAGTGTGCTGCAATCATCGAATTCACCGTACTCGTTTCGCTCGTAGAGATCGGCGGTCAGGGGCATATACAGCTTGAGGGTGGTCAGCTTGGGTGGCAGCACCGTGAAGCTGTCCTCGCCGGGGGCGAGCGGCAGCGTGCGGCCATTGTCCCACTTCATAAAAATTTGCCCCTTATCGTCCACGAAGTCCACTTCGCCCTCCGTGCCGGGAAGAATGGGATGATAAGGATCGTCCATAGCGTTCAGCCGGATGCGGGTGCCGGGGGGATACTGTTCCTTGATAAAATTCACCATTTTTCTGTCCATCATTTTATTCCTCCCATTGTCATGCCCTGTTTGGGCGTTTTTTGATATTCCTCCAACTGACGGGGATTTTCCTCGCCATAGAAGTCAAAGATCATGTCATCCACCTGCTTGCGGAGGCTGGGATCGTCGGTCAGCACCTCGTAGCGCAGACCTGTGGTGGGGCGATACGGAAGTTCTTCCTGTACGCAACGGAGAAATTCGTCCGCATCCGTAAACTCCTGCGCATCGCCGTTGGCATAGGTGACACGGCCTACCAGCGGCTTGTCCCGCGCCATGTTCTGCCGCTGGACATCCAGATCATAGGCCGTACAGTAGCAGTTATAATCGCCCGGAGACGGATTGCAGCGCAGGCAGTAGCGGTAGCGCTCCGTTTCCACGATGTAACCGTAGTTCTGTGTCCAGCTGCCGCTGATTTTCCCGCCGTGTTCATAGCAGAAACGCTCCATAGCGAAGCGGTTTTTCAGCACACTCTCCCGCAGCGTGTCCACGACCTCCTGCAGCTCCAGCTTGAACGTGGGGCTGTTCAGCTCCTCCGGGCCACGGGGCCACCATGTATGCCAGAACTCATTGCCGCTGCGCCCGAAGTCCATGCGGACATGTCCAACGGTACCCAGCCATTTATCTTCTTCAGGGTGCGGGGTATAAAATAAGCCCGCCTCCTCCGGGCGGGCAGGTCGGATATGAAGTTGTGTTGCATCTTTCAAGGTTAAGACTCCTTTCGGTGTGGAATTTGGCTTTACACATTACTGGGGGATATGCTATGATGTGGCTGACAAATCGGAATTTATAAAGGAGAATATTGATGAAACTATTTTTATGTTCGCACTTTTCAAGTGTAGGAAGTCTGATAAAGGAAGAAATTGAAA
>OLSB01000600.1_pt1 | contig 40501 bp, 40 predicted proteins | sample 1672071 | NCBI WGS metagenome assembly OLSB01 (sample SAMEA3136642, study PRJEB25190) | human gut metagenome | biome: human gut; feature: human-associated habitat; material: faeces | place: Austria | collected 2013 | reverse complement strand
GAGGGCGGCCCGAGGGCCGCCCTTATTTTTTTGCGTTATGCTGTTACTTTATCTGTTACTTTACCAGGCCAAGGAACTGGGCAATGCTGTACCAGAAGGGCATGTCGCCGGTCTTGGGGGGTATGTAAACTATAGGGGGAACACTGTTATTGTTGTGGTTATGGTCATGGCCGGGTACCCACGGTATATTCGGCGTAGGCGTAGCTGTAGGTTCGGGTTTCTCGCTGGGCGCGGGGCTCTCGCTGGGATTGGGGTTTGCCCACACGGCGTACAGGGTGGTATCCTTGCTTATTTTTATGCTTCCCCGCCATGATAGCTTGCGGTCGTAGCATTCTTGTCGGTGCTCCATCCCTCAAAATCGTAGTTAGTTCTGGTGGGTTCCTTACTATTTACTGTAAAGGTAGCTTCTTTGCCACTTTCTACCGTCTGTGTCTGAGGCTATTGTAATATTTGCCGCCGATAATGGTACCCGTCCATGTCCAAGACATGTCTTTTGCAAACGCCACGCTCGGCAGCAGGCACAGCACCATGATAAGTGCCAGTGTCAATGTAATTTATTTTTTCATATTATCCCCCTTCTTTTTAACACTATAAATATTATTTTATTGGATTTAGCATTTATATATATTCTTTTGGAAACAATATCAATGGTTTGTTTCTTAGGGGCGATAATACTGATGGACTGTATTTTAATACTAAAGGTACGCCGTCAACCTCCTCCCTCAGACTGCAACGATACCCCGGCCATGCCGGGGTATCGTCATTATTTATATTGGCTGAGTGATTATTACTTCATAAAGGTGCCGGCCTTCATCTCCTCGATGTAGGCGTTATACTGATCCTTTATCTCCGCAGGTACCAGGTCGCTTACCGCGCCGGCGGAAAGAGCGCCGTTCTCGAGGGTGCCGTAAATGACGTCGCCGCCCAGCTTGCCGGCCTCAACAGCCTCCATGCAGGAGCCTACCATGGCGGAGTTGTCCGTCACCTGAGAGCATATGATGCATTCGTTCTGGCCCAGCAGGTCAGCAGGCTGCGCTATGTCGAATACCTTTACGCTGCCCTGTGCGGCGTTGTACTCGTCTATGGCCTGACGTGCGCCGGAGTCAACGGCGGAAGCGTCGCCGAAGAATACGTCGGCTCCCTTGTCAATCATGGCCTTGGCGAACTCGATGCCCTTGTCGCTGGCGGAGAAGGAGTTGGAGTATACGATATCCAGAGTAGTTGCCGTCTTGCCGGCCTTCTCTGCTACGTAGGCAGCGGCCTCCTTATAGCCCTCATACTTGCCCTTGGTGGTGTCCAGCTCCATGCCGCCGATAAAGGCGATGGTGCCGGTCTCGGTCATAAGGCCCGCCAGAGCGCCGGCAATCCAGCCTATCTGTGTGGCGTTGGGCAGCAGGGAGGATACGTTGCCGTTCTCGGCCTTGGCGGGGGTATCGGCAGCGCCGTTGAGCAGGGCGAAAGCGATGTCGGGATACTCTGCGGCAGCCTGCAGTACGGCGTCGGTGTACTGATTGCCGGGAGCATAGATCATATCGTAGCCCAGAGTGCAGTAGGAATCGATAGTGTCAAAGTATGCGGACTGTTCAATGCTGTCGGATACGGCGGTTTCCCAGCCGTGCTTCTCTGCGGCGTCCATCATGGCGTTGTAGCAGGACATGCCCCAGCCACCATCGGAAATGCTGGAGTCGCAGATCATGGCTACTTTGTATACCTTGCCGTCCTTGGGGGCTTCGGCGGTCTCTTCCGTTGCGGCGGGCTGGGCGGCCTCGGGCGCCTTGGCGCAGGCTGCCATTGAGAATACCATAGCGGCGACCAGCAGCATTGCTAAGAACTTTTTCATTTGTAATTCCTCCGTTTCGATTTTTTGTTTATATAACAGCCGCATGACCGGCTATTATGTCAGAGTTAGCGTTCTTCCTTGCGGTAAGGCTTGCCGCAGCTCTTGGGTCCGGCCTTCTTCATGCCTATTGCCGCGAGCACCACTACGGTAGCGATATAGGGTATCATCTGGAAGAACTGATAGGGTATGTTGTAGCTGCCCACCTGAAGGCGTATCTGCAATGCGTCGCAGAAGCCGAAGAAGAGGCAGGCTATCAGCACGCCGCCTGCGTTCCAGCGGCCGAATATTACCGCCGCCAGAGCTATGAAGCCACGGCCCGCGATATTGCCGTCAACATAGGTGGTGGTGTAGCAGGTGGTTAGGTAAGCGCCGCCGATGCCCGCGAGGGCGCCGCAGATAACGCTCGCCGTGTACTTTATGCCTATTACGTCAATGCCCAGCGTCGCGGCGGCCTTGGGATATTCGCCCACCGCCTTGTAGTTCAGTCCGGACTTTGTCCTGTTGAAGTATATCACCGTGAATACTACCAGCAGGTACGCAAGGTATACCATGGGGGTCTGATCCAGAAACAGCTTTGCTATGAAGCCGTTGGCTGTGATGCCCATTCTGGAGGCAAGCGTTTCCATAAGGCTTACCTGCACCAACTCAGAGCCCGCGCCGAAGTATACCCGGTATATAAAGGAGGCCAGCGCAGGGGCGAATATGTTTATTGCCATGCCGTACACTATCTGCTCTGCGCAGAGGGTTATGGTAGCGTAGGCGTATATCATGTTCACCAGTATGCCTGCGGCGGCGCCCGCCAGAACGCCCAGAAAGGGGTTGCCGGTTATAAGGCTCACAAGGAAGCCCACAAGGGAGCCTATGGAGGCCAAGCCTTCAAGGCCTATATGTACCAGGCCCGCCCGCTGGGAATACAGCTCTGCCAGCGCCAGGAATATGAGGGGCGTAGCCATTCTTACGCTCGCGAGGAGAAGATTTGATATGAATTCCCAGCTCATGCTACGCCATCTCCTTTTTCTTTGCGAATACCCTGTCGGTAAAGGCCTTGAACTCAGGCAGCTTTACCAGGGCAAGGCCCGCCACGGTAAACACTATCACCAGCGCCTGTATTATATCGGATACGCTGGTAGGCACGCCAGTAGCCGCCTGCATAGTGGTTGAGCCTACACGGAGGGCAGCGAAGAATATCGCTACAAGCATGGTAGCTATGGGGTGAAGCTGGCCTATCAGTGCCATGGATACGCCGTCAAAGCCGTAACCTGCGGCGTAGCCGTTTATAAGGAAGAATTGGGTACCGAGTATCTCCGCGCTGCCGCCCAGGCCCGCTATCATGCCGGATATGAGAAAGCTGAATAGAAAGTACTTTTCCACTGCGAAGCCGTTGAACTTGGCGGCGGTCATGTTGAAGCCCACCGCTCTGAGCTGGAAGCCCTTTGAGGTGTTGAACAGGAAATAGTAAACTATGAGGCCTACGGCTATGGCTATGATGAAGGCAGAGGTGGCGCGCAGTCCGAACAGCCTGGTAAGCCGCGTCCCGTCAGGCACCGCTATGGTTTGCGGGACAGAGCCGTCCCTCAGCCAATTTGTGAACAGTACTCCCATGAAAAGCGTGGCTATGTAGTTCATCATTATGGAGATTATCATCTCGTTCTGCCCTCTGTACACCTTCAGCACACCGGGTATCATCGCCCAAAGGCCGCCTGCCACGGCGCCGGCTATAAGGCATATTATTATGGCGGGCAGCCCGGTAAAGCCGCATTGGGTGGCTATCACGGTGCACACCACGGAGCCCATTATAAACTGGCCCTCGCCGCCCAGGTTGAACACGCCGCACTTATAGGCAAAGCAGGCGCAGAGGCCGGTGAATATCAGCGGGGTGGAGCGGGAGAGCGTGGTGCCTATGTTCCTTACGCTGCCGAAGGCGCCCTTCCAGAGAGCCTGCAGCGCCACGGCAGGGTTCGCGCTCAGCGCCGCCATTATTATGCAGCCTATGAGAAAGGCCAGTATTACGGATATTATGGGAACCAGCAGGCTTATCATCCTGGTGTTTTTCATGCCGTCCTCCTTACTTGCCCGCCATGGCAAGGCTTATCTCCTGTATGGGAGGGTTCTTGCCCGGGTATTCACCCATTACCTGCCCCTCGAACATGACCACTATCCTGTCCGAAACCTCCAGTATCTCGTCAAAGTCCGCGCTTATGAGCAGCACACCGCAGCCCCTGTCCCGTGCCGCTATCATGCTGTCATGCACGAAGCGGGTAGCGCCTATGTCAAGGCCGCGGGTAGGATGTACCGCCACCAGCAGGTCCGGGTTGCCCTCAAGCTCACGGGCCAGTATCACCTTCTGCTGGTTGCCGCCGGAAAGATTCCTTGCCTCCTGCTCCACGGATACGCAGCGTATGTCGTACTTTTCGCGCATCTCCTCGGCATAGCCCTTAATGGCCTTTTTTTTCAGAAGCAAGCCCTTTTTCTTTGAAAACTCCGGCTTTTCGGTGGACTTGAGCACTATATTGTCGCTTATGGACATACTGCCTATGAGCCCCATCTTGTTGCGGTCCTCAGGTATATGGGATACCCTCTCCTCTATAAAGCCCTCCGGCGAGAAAACGGCTATCTTTTTATTCTTAAGGTCCAGCTCGCCGCCCTCAGGAACAAGCACGCCGGTAACTATTTGGGCAAGCTGGCTCTGACCGTTGCCGTCCACGCCCGCTATGCCCACTATCTCGCCTCTTCCAACGGTGAGGCTGACTCCGTCGAGGCCGTTATGCTTGGAAGCCTTGCAGTAATCCACGTTTCTGAGCGCTATTACCGGTTCCCCCGGCTGCTCGATCTTTTCATAATGGGAGGGGGCAAGCTCCCTGCCTATCATAAGGTTCGCAAGCTCCTCGCCGGTAGTCTCGTCCCTGCTGATGGTACATATGCTCCTGCCCGCCCGGAGTATGGTTACGCGGTCGGATATATGCAGCACCTCGCGCATCTTATGGCTTATGAATATTATGCTCTTTCCCTCGGCGGTAAGCTTGTTCATTACCTTGAACAGCCCTTCCACCTCTATGTCCGTCAGCGCGGCCGTGGGCTCGTCCAGCACCAGCAGCTCTGCGCCCCTGTACAGCGCCTTGAGTATCTCTACCCTTTGCTGAGCGCCTACCGCTATCTCGGTTATGGGCTTATCCAGCTCCACCTCAAGGCCGTACTGATCCGCCAGCTTCTGTATTTCCCTGCGGCGGGCGTCCTTGTCTATGAATATGCCCTTTGTATTGCGGTCGCCCAGTATTATATTTTCCAGCACCGTCATGGCCTCCACCAGCATAAAATGCTGATGTACCATGCCTATGCCCTGCTTTACCGCCTGTGCAGGTGAATCTATACGCACCTTTTTGCCGTGTATGTATATGCTTCCCTCCGTAGGCTGGTAAAGGCCGAACAGCACGTTCATCAATGTGCTCTTTCCGGCGCCGTTCTCGCCCAGCAGAGTATGCACCTCGCCCTTGCGGACATCAAAGCTGATGTCCCGGTTCGCGTACATATCTCCAAAGCGCTTGGTAATATGTTCCATTCTTAGGATTTCTTCCATCGGCCCGACCCCTTCAGTATGTTTGATTCTTTGCCCTGACTGGCAGTATATTTATACTTTAAAAATGTGAATATAATCCGGTATTGCTGAAGCATGTAATCTAACAAATGATATTAATTCTACAAAAATTTTTAGCTATTGTCAATGCTTTGGCGCAATAGAAGGGCTTCTATTATCCCGATTTTGTAACCATGCTATATGATGCAGACATAAATGTTAATTCAGCAATGTAGATACCATCAGTTGACAAGGACACACAAGGTTTTAGAAGCCAAACAGCACGGCATAACTGTGTCGTCCTCATTTGAAATACAACCAGTATTTCTGCACTCGTCCTCCTTGTTCTGCCATACTCTTTGGCTTCTAAAACTCGAAGACCCTAAAGAGCTTGTTTTGAGGGCGATCCAAGGCCGAGGAGCGCAGTACTACTGGATGTAATACAAGCGACGAGAACGCAGGAGCGTCCCAAAACAAGCCTTTAGGGCTTGTGTGCTCTTGTCAACTGATGGTACCTTCATGACATATACATATCTTACACAGAAGCCCTGGATGGCACGCTTCCGCAGCCATGAAATATCGCTGGCATTTGATAAGGCCATAAGGGACATGGGCGGCGATATATGGTACAACACCGAGGTAACAAAGATAGACGTTAAAAACGGCGCGGTACGCAGCGTAGAGCTGGCGGACGGCACGTATATACCCTGCGAGCGGGTAATATCCAACCTGATGCCCACGGTGGTATTCGACAGGATGATAGACAAGAGCGAGGTGCCGGAGCGTGGGCGCAAGCTGATGAACGCGAGAAAGCTGGCACAGAGCGCCTTTACAGTATATTTGGGATTGGATATACCCTATGAGCAGCTTGGCTTCAAGGCATACGATACATTCGTCCGCTCTACCGGCGATACCCTTTCGCAGTACGAAAGCGCGGCGACCATAGAGGGGCACAAGGATTACTGCGTGACCATAATCAACGAGGCAATACCAGACTGCACGCCGGAGGGCACCTGCATGGTGCAGTTCGCAAAATTCTACACGGAGGACGCATTCGCAAACGTAACCGAAGAGGAGTACTTCAAGCTAAAGGACAGAATAGCGGAGGAATGCGTGACCCACTTTGAAAAGCTGACGGGCAAACCAGACGCTGCTCTCAGCCATGGAGCAGGCGGGCATAAAGGCTCCCTCCCGCTGCCGCAGCGGTCAGTGCGGCTGGTGCCATTCCAGGCTTGTTTCAGGCGAGGTGTTTATCCCCGACGAGGCGGACGGGCGCAGGGAGGCGGACAAGAAATTCGGCTGGATACACCCCTGCTGCACGTATCCGCTCAGCGATATAGAGCTGGATCATTCCATATTTTCTGATATGATGGACTTCCGCCGGCTGGTGGAGATGGAATGCGCAAGGCTTGCATGCGATAATATATACGACAGCACGTATGCCGAGATGGAGGGTTGCATTGACGCACTTGAGCAGGGCGGCGACCCGGAGGAGCAGGTGTACCAGTTCCATTACCGGCTGACCCAGGCCTCGGGCAACGGCATATACAGCATGTTTTTCCGCGCGTTTGAGCCGGTGATACGGGCGCTCATAAAACAGCATTACAGCGTTAAGGCGGGGGACGTGCAGGAATCTGCGCGCCTGCACCGCAGGCTGCTTGCCGCCATAAAGGCCAAGGACGAGCAGCAGGCCGTCAGCCTCACCCGTGAGATACTCTCCCAGGGCGTAGCCGTTCTGGAGGAAAGGTATGGGAGTAACGATGGCGTATGTAAAAGATAATCCGGGCATTGTGTAAAAGAAAAGCAGCGATTGCTATTTAACCTCAGATATAACAGGCCATACAGCCGGCTTTCTCCGAAAGAAAGCCGGCTGTATGGCGAAGCGCACACGGAACATTCTGACGATAACGAAGAGACTCTGGATCCTCCAATTATATTGGATATATGCCATGCTCATGTTAAAGCTTATCTTGCGCCGGATTATTTGCACCTGTCCTGATACTCTGAGGGAGTGACGCCGACTATCTTGCGGAACATGCTGGAAAAATAGGCGATATCCCTGTACCCCACCTGTTCGGCCACCTCGTATATTTTTACCCGGCAGTCCCGGAGGAGCTGCATGGCTACGTGCATGCGGTACTGGGACAGATACTCCATCAGGGTGTAGTTTGTCTCTTTTTTGAATATATGGCAAAGGTAGCCCTCGCTTATGCCTGCGTTTGCGGCTATGGAGCCAACGCCTATGTCCGGGTCGTTGTAGTGACCCGCAATGTAGGCGAGGGACTCCATTACGTACTTGCTCTTGTCGCCTTTCTTGAGCTGAAGGGCGGGTAGAGATTCCGCGGCGTTGCCCTGCCGGGCCATGAGGCGGGAATGTATGGAGACTATCACCTGCTCCAGTTCGCCATCGTGGAAGGGCTTGAGAAGGTAGTCCGCCGCGCCGTAATGCAGCGCGTTTTGGGCGTACTCAAAGTCGCTGTAGGCAGTGAGTATTATCACCTCGGACTTGCAGCCGGCCTCCCTAAGCCGCTTGAGCATCTCGATGCCGTCCATCTTAGGCATGCGTATGTCGGTTATGATGATGTTGGGCTGGAATTTCAGCGCCGCGTCGTAGCCCTCCTCGCCGTTGGCCGCCTCGCCTACCACGAAGCAGTCCAGCGCCGTCCAGTCTACCGACAGCACAATGCCCCGGCGCACATATGGCTCATCTTCCACAACGAGAACTTTAAGCATCTGTTTCCCTCCTTGTGATGGGCAGCAGCGCGTAGACTGTAGCGCCGCCCTCCGGATTATTCCTGAGGTGAAGCCCGAAATCGGTCCCGTAGTATTTCTTGAGTATAAGGTTTACGTTGTACAGGCCAAGCCGCCCCTCGCGGGCAGGGCCATCCTGTGCAAAGCGCCGTATCACCTCGTCGGGTATGCCGCTGCCGTCGTCGGATACGGCTATCCTGAGCAGGCTGCCGGGCTGCTCCGATACGGAGAGGACTATGCTGCCGTTGTCCCGGTCGGCAAGGCCGTGAAGTATGGCGTTTTCCACAAGGGGCTGGAGTATGAGCTTTGGGACTATACAGTCAATGTATTTCTCATGGCCCCTTGCGGCATAAGTAAAGCGTCCGGGGAAGCGTATGCGTTGTATGCGTATGTAGCGGTTCAGAAGCTCCAACTCGTCCCCAAGTAGAACGAATTCATCTGTAGATATGCAGGCCCGCAGTATGTCCGCAAGATCCATGGATATGTTGGATATTTCGGGCACACCGTTCATCTTGCCTATCCACTTCATCGTGTCCAGCGTGTTGCAGAGGAAGTGAGGGTTCAGCTGTGCCTGCATCATGCGTATCTGAGCCTCATCCAGGTCCCGCTGACCCTGTATGAGTTTATCCATGTAGGTTTTGAGGCGCTCTACCATGTTGTCGAAGTTGTCCGCGAGCTGCCCCAATTCGTCGCTGCGGTGAAGGTTTACGCGGGTATCCAGGCTGCCCTTTTCCACCTCCGCCATGGCGGAGGTTATCTTGCCTATGGGGTCTGAAAGCTGTCTGCTCAGGTTGAAGGAGACGAACACGCAGAGGGCTATGCTGCCGAGGACGAGAAATGAGGCCACTGTCCTCAGAAGTCTCGTTGTGTCCCGGGTGAATGCCTTTGGCTGGCGAAGTATTATATACAGGCCGCTTGTGGGCTCGTGGCGCATGTAGTAGTTGTACTCGTCGGAGGATACGGGGGTGTTGCTGAGCATTGCGGAACGCAGCGCGGGCACGGGGGAATCAGTTTCCGCCGGACGGGAGCAGTATATGGTGCGCATGAAGGCGTCGGTAATGTAGAGGGTGTTGCGGCTGCCGAACTTGCCCTCCAAAAGCTCCTGCAGATTGTCTTCGGAAAGGTTCGCAACGAAGTAGCCAACCGCATCGCCCGAGTTGTTCACGATGCTCCGGGCGGCGTACAGCACCGCATCCCGGTCTGGGTAGCTGAATGCGTCTGCCCCCCGGAACACAAGCTCCCCGTGGTGACTTGCCGCCGCAAGGAGTATGCCCCAGTTTGTAGGCAGGGTGCGTGAGTGCCCTGCGCTGGAGGTAGAGTATTGCAAAGCGCCGTTGGTGTCGTAAAGGTAAAATTGCACATAGTCCCTAAGACCGCTTGTGGCGTTGTACAGCTCGTAGTATGTCTGCTGTGGGAACGCCCCGCCGCCTGACATGGCGTTTATCACGAGAGAATTGCGGTTGAGCTTTGAGCCTATCTTTTCGGTGGAATCCCGCAGGTCGCTGATGGAAGAGGATACTACGGATATAAGCGTATCCGCCTCCTGCCGTGCGCTGTCCTCCATGCGGGAGCTGAATACTATGAGCAGCAGCGAGCTGCACAGCATGAGCGTGGTGAGGGTGGTGAAAAGCATTGAAGAAAACAGCTTTTCCCTGAATGTTCCGCGGGTAAATATAAGCTTCATCTGCCCGCCTCCTGTTCCATCAGGGCGGACCAGCGCTCCAGCATATGGTCGTGGTTTTCGCTTGCCCAGGATACGCTGTAGTCTATCAGGGCTATGTCTTCAAGGGGAGAAAGCTCCTTCTGCCGCTGTATGTCGCTGCACACGGGCCGCCTGTAAAACTGTTGGGCAAGCCTTTCCTGAGCGCCGCGGCTCAGCACAAAGTCGAGAAACAGCTTGGCGTTGTCCTCGTGTGGCGCGCCTTTTATCAGGGCGCTGCCGTCGGGTACGGCGCTGGTGCCCTCGGCAGGGTACAGAAGCTTTATGTCGTACCCTTCAGCTATGCGCTTCATGGCTGTTTCTTCGAGGGTGATTCCTAAAAAGCAGGTGCCGTCGGCAACCGCCTTTACCACGTCGCCGGAGCCGCCGAACTGGCTGCCGCCCAGGTTTTTTGCAAACTGCCGCAGCACCGACTCGGTATCCTTGGGTATTATCTGGCACAGCGTGGCGAGGGCGGTATAGCTGGAGCCTGAGGCGGAGGGGTCGGCAAAGGCTATCTTGCCCTTCCAGCGGGGGTCTATGAGGTCCCGCCAGCCTGTGACGGTATGGGCGGGAACCAGCTTTTGATTGTAGATTATTACTGTGGGAAGGATTGAGAAGGGCGCCCACATGTGATCCTCAGAGAGAAAAGCCGGGTCTATGCCCGCCTCTTCGGGGCTTTGATACGGGCTGAAGTAGCCCTTATACGATTCCAGACTGTCTACGCCGCCGCCGAACATTATGTCGCATACGGGGGATCCGGTTTCACTCGCTATGCGCTCAAGAAGCTCGTTGGTGCCGCCCGTCTCAACGGTGACCCAGATCCCGGTGCGGTTCTCGAATTCAGTGATTATGGGCTCATATACCTCCTGCTTGTGGGAGGTATATACGGTAAGCCTGTCAGCTTCATCGGGGGCGTACTGTGCAAGGGCATTTCCGTTCCGGGCGCAGCCTAAGCAGGACAACGCCCAAAGGCACACGCATAAGATCCATACAACCCTTGTGTTTCGCTTCATTGCGGTACCCTCCTTTGCAAAGGATTACAGCCCGGGTATGATTTTTTCTATTATATAGGCTATTGCGTCGTGATTATTGTCCGGGGTTATGTAATGGGCCAAGGCCTTTACTTCTTCCGCGCCGTTTAGGGGGACGCATGCCACGTCCGCCCTTTGCAGCATCTCAAGGTCGTTCCAATAGTCCCCCACGCATATTATACTGCGCCCGGAAAGGGAGGAAAGTGTGCGCAGGGCTTCCACTCCGCTGCCCTTGTTTGTGCCGTGGGGCAAAAGCTCTATGTATTTGGCGTCCGGCAGTATGTCGGTTGTTCCGGGCACTATGTCGAATTTATCCTCGAGGCCGCGTTTTGTTATGAGCTCCCTGGCATAGTCGAGATCCTCCTCCGCACCCAGAAAAAGCGTCTTGAGCCATGGCCTGTCCGCTATGTCATCAACCTTACAGAAGGTGCAGGGGCGGTGCATATCCACGAACGGCTTATATGAGCGTTTCTCCGGCGTTACGTAGAATATGCCGTATTCTGTGTACAGCTGTATATCCAGCCTTTTACCGCACTCCGCAAGCTCCTTTATAAGGGGGAGAGATTCGGCGTCGAGATAGTTTGCCAAGATGTAGCGCTTATTTACATAGTCGTATACCGCAGCCCCATTGAATACTATAGATGGTGCGTTGATGCTTATGCCCGGGAGGTGCTGCAAGGCGTTTTGCGAGGCGCGGCCGGTGGCAATACCGAACATGCCGCCCTGAGCTATAAAGTCCTCTATCGCATTCCTGTTATTGATAGAAACTTCCCCGCGGCAGTTAAAAAGCGTTCCGTCGAGGTCTGAAAGCAATGCTGCATCGCTGCATTTCATAATAATGTATATCCTGCCATCAATGATAATTTACATTTTTTTGTTATTATTCTTATCCAATATAAAGTATATCAAAAAATAACTATTAAAGCAAAACATATCAGAATTTTGAAAATAATGACAGGATTATCCCCTGTAAGAAACGAATAAAATGCCTGTAAAATAAAAACATAAGGCGGTATCTTATTCAACAAGCCATATCAAGAAACCGCTCGGTTAATAACACATCAAAATCAACAGGAGGAAAGAACAGTGAAAAAATTGATTGCTATCATGCTGGTACTCTGCATGGCGCTTAGCCTTGCTGCCTGCGCTGCCCCTGCGGCACCTGCAACCCAGGAAGCTCCCGAAGCCGAAGGCACCGAAGAAGCGGCGGCTCCCGCCGAGCCTGAGGCTGAGCTTACCGATACCCAGAAGATCATCAAGGAAGCCGAAGGCATGACCCTGGAAGAACTGGCCAAGAAGGCAATAGAAGAATCCAACGGCGCTACCTTCTACGGCGTTGGCAACTCCAGCCGCGGCAAGTCTGCACTGCCTCTGTTCATTGAGTACTTGCAGACCATCGACCCCAATTACACCATGGAGTTCGACTGGCAGCAGCCCAAGAACAACAAGATCTTCGATCAGCTCACCGCCGACTCCCTCAAGGACGTAGGCACCTATGCCATGACCCTCATTCAGGACGGCAACCAGATCGAGAGCAAGATGGTACGCACCGGCATCCTGGATACCTTCATACCCCTTGACTGGGCTGCCGCCAACGGCACCACCCCCGACGAGTACGAGGGCTATCTGCCCCTCCAGACCCTGAACAAGGTATTCATGTTCAACAACACCGGCAGCAAGACCTACAAGAACTGCTGGGACTTTGTAGCCGAAGGCGAGCATGGCCTCTATATGGATATCGATTCCGAAATCGTGGGCAAGAACTTCCTCTATATGCTCACCGAGGATACCTATGCCGCGTATCTGAAGGCTGCCTTTGACGCCCTCGACGCCGAAAAGCAGGCTTACTTCAAGCCCGTTATCGACGAGATGGCTGCCGATGCGGCAGACTTGGGCCTCGGCGCTGACGGCGCATACGCCCTTGCTTGGATCAAACTGTGGGTAGAGAGCTACAATGCTCAGACCGATGACGGACCTATCTGCAACACCCTGGTGTCCAAGTCCGCAACCGATCAGTTCGGCCTTCTGGTATACTCCAAGCTCCGTTCCGTTGAGGAATCCGCCGGCGTATCCAAGAACAACATCACCGTCGCCGCTTATCAGGACGACTACACCGGCATCGGCGGCTACGGCTACTGCCATTATCTGTTTGTAACCGAGAACAGTCCCCTGCCCTGGACCGCCTGCGCCTTTATCGCTTACATGACCTGCACCGCCGATGGCTTCAGTGCCTGGGGCAAGGACATGGGCGGTTACTCCTCCAACCCCAAGGTCGCAGAGGAGGTCGAGGCCACCTATCATCACAGCCAGGGCGGCTATGAGGACGGCGTAAACGTATTCGACTGCAAGAACGACCGCGGCTTCGACTGGTGGAAGAACGACGGCGAGCTTGTCATTGAAGACCCCGAGTACTGCGCTTCCGTCGCCTTCACCGTAGGCAGCTGGATTGAGATGCTGACCAAGTACACCGAAGGTTAGTACTGTAAACTGAGTAAACGGCAAGGGCGTCTTACTTATCTAAGACGCCCTTATCGCCATCGGAGGTAAATATATGCAGCAAAACCCGCAACAGAAGGCCGGAGCGTGGCAGATACGCCTCAATAAGCTCAAGACCTATTTTTCCAAACCGCAGAATGTCGTGCTGCTGCTAATGGGCATAGTGCTCACCATAACCACGGTGGCGCCCATAGTGGCAATAGTAAGGGATACCTTCGTTATCCACCCCGGAACCATAGACGAGCATCTTACCGGAATGTCCTCCGGTTATTCCGCCATTAACTATGTAGACCTGTTCACAAGCAGGCTGGCCAAGGCCAACCTTTGGACGCCGCTCCTGAACACGGTGCTGCTTTCAGTTATGTCCTGCGTTATATCAATACTGTTCGGCGGCGTGTTTGCTTTCCTTATCACAAGGACAAACATGAAATTCAGAAAATACCTGAGCTCCATATTTATATTCCCATACATAATGCCCCAGTGGACCCTGGCGGTAGTATGGCAGAACCTCTTTAACAGCAACCTTATAACGGGAACATCAAACGGCCTGCTTGCTTCTGTATTCAATATCACCATGCCAATATGGTGGTGCAAGGGTCTTTTCCCCAGCGCCGTGGTGCTGGGCCTGCATTACGCGCCCTTCGCATACATACTCATAGGCGGCATATTCCGCAACATGGACGCCAACTTAGAAGAGGCGGCAACCATACTCGACACCCCCCGCTGGAAGACCATGTTCCGTGTGACGCTTCCCATGATAAAGCCCGCAATACTCTCCACCATACTTCTGGTATTCGGCAGCGCAATGGGCAGCTATCCCGTGCCGCATTACCTTGGCCTTGCGACGCTCTCCACAAAGTACGTGTCGCTGAACTCCAAATACACGGGCGAGGCCAGCATTTTAGCCATACTGATGATGATATTCGGCGTGGCGATACTGCTTATGAACCAGATAAGCGTAAAAAGCAGAAAGAGCTATACCACGGTCACCGGCAAGTCCGGCCAGATATCCAAATTCAACCTGGGCAGATCCGGCAAGTACATCATAGCTATAATACTTATAATAATAACCTTTTTTACAAGCATATTCCCCATAGTGTCCTTCGCCTTTGAGACCTTCCTGCCAAATCCCGGCGACTACAGCTTCCTGTACACCGGCGACCCGGACAACCTGACCACAAAGTGGTGGGTCACCAACGAGAACATAACTGAGAACGGCATGTACGGCCAACAGGGCATACTTTACAACGACATGATATGGCATGCCTACAAGGGAACCATAATGGTATCCGTATGCTGCGCGCTGACTGCCGGCACAATAGGCACGCTGATAGGCTATGCGGTATCCAAGAACCGCCGCAGCAGGTGGGCGAACTACGTGAACAGCATGGCGTTTCTGCCATACCTTATGCCTTCCATAGCGGTTGGCGTGGCCTTCTTCATACTGTTCTCAAATAAGTATGTGAACCTGTTCAACACCTACGCCCTGCTCATCATAGTGGGTACGGTAAAGTACATACCTTTTGCCAGCAGGAGCAGCCTTAACTCCATGCTTCAACTGAGCGGCGAGATAGAGGAGGCCGCAATAATTCAGGATATACCCTGGACAAAGCGAATGACCCGTATAATCATACCCATTCAGAAGACGTCCATCATAAGCGGCTATTTACTGCCCTTTATGACCTGCCTCCGCGAGCTGTCGCTGTTCATACTTCTTTGCGTGCAGGGCTTCATACTTTCCACCACGCTGGACTACTTTGACGAGATGGGTCTTTACGCCTTCTCAAGCGGCATAAATCTCATACTTATAGTGACCATACTCATCTGCAATGCGCTGGTAAACAAAGCAACCGGTGCAAGCCTTGATAAAGGTATAGGAGGTTAAGGCAATGCCTAAAATTGAACTGAAAAACGTTACAAAGAGATGGGGCGGCTTTTACGCAGTGGAAAACCTGAACCTTTCCATTGACGATGCCTCCTTCGTCACGCTGCTCGGCCCTTCCGGCTGCGGCAAGACCACTACATTGCGTATGATAGCCGGCTTGGAAACTCCCACCAGCGGCCGCATAGAGATAGGCGACACGGTGGTGTTCGACAGCGATCTCGGCATAAACATACCGCCAAACAAGCGCAAGGTGGGCTTCCTGTTCCAGAACTATGCCCTCTGGCCCAATATGACTGTATACGACAACATAGCCTTCGGCCTGAGCAACATAAAGGGCGAGATGGCAAAGGTGGACTTTGAGGCCCGCAACGCAGTAAAGCTCATCGATATACTCAGTAACCCTGCCGACGTAATAAGGCAGATAGAGGACTGCCGCAACAAGAAGGGCTCCCTCGACCAAAAAAAGGCCTACATAAAGCTCATAGATGCGTACACCATCTCCATGTTTACCGCCAAGGAGCTGTATAAGTATGACCTTCAGTCGTCAAAGGATCCTGCGAAGCTCGCTGCCGATATAACGGCCAAGCTGGCTGCCGTTGTAGATGGCAGGAAGGCCGCTGCAAAGGCCAAGGGCATGGAGCTCAATGCCGCCTGCGAGTTCACCAGGGACGGCAAGACCGTCATGGAGGAGCGCAAGCTCACCAGGGAAGAGATAGACCTGTCCGTGCGCAGGGTATCCAGAATAGTCAAGATAAGCATGTTTATGGACAGATACCCGGCGGAGCTTTCCGGGGGGCAGCAGCAGCGCGTGGCAATAGCAAGAACCCTTGCGCCCGAGCCCTCCGTGCTGTTTATGGACGAACCCCTTTCCAACCTGGATGCAAAGCTGCGTTTGGAGATGCGCTATGAATTGCAGCGCCTGCACCTTGAGACGGGCAGTACCTTCGTATACGTCACCCATGACCAGATGGAGGCAATGACCCTCGCCACCAGGATATGCCTCATAAACAACGGAGTATTGCAGCAGTACGATCCGCCGCTCAAGGTATACAACAGCCCGGACAATCTCTTTGTGGCCGACTTCGTCGGCAATCCCTCCATAAACTTTATAAACGCCCACGGTGATCAGGAGGGCGAAAATATACGGCTTACAATGCTGGGCTGGGCGGAAGCCAGGTTCATCCCCAACGAAAAGCTGGACCTTGCAGCCTGGTATGTCAAGCGGGACGCCGATGCGGAGGTGGCAGCCGCCGCCAATGCCGAGCGGGCAAAGGCCAAGGGCTACGTGGAAAAGAGCAATAAGGACGAGGCGTTCCGTCCCCATATTGCAAAGGTAGAGGAGAATGACGACGCCCTTACGGAGGAGCCCGAGATAACGGATGGCGATTTCGTGCTGGGTGTAAGGCCCGAGTTCATCGCCATGTCCGGCGAAAACGGCATAGACGGCGAGATATACGGAGTAATGCCCACCGGCATGGAGTGCACCCTGAAGATCAGGGTAGGCGAGTTCCTGCTTACCAGCGTAGCCTTCGGCAGCTCGCTTTTTGCCATAGGTACAAAGAGCAAGTTCAGCTTTACCGGCAGCGATATAATGCTCTTCGACCGCAAGTCCGGCAGACGAATAGTCTCTGGCAGGCTGGAGATAAAGTAAGCTGCATTAAAACAGTGGGCGGCGGTGCGCCGCCCCTTTTTTTCTGAAAAAATGTCTCTATCCCAGCTTCCTATTCAATTGAAAACAAAGTGAAAACGGCGAGATTATCAGGGAAAAGAACGCAAAAAGCCGCTCCGGAAGGCTATAATAGACCAACTTGAGCGGCAAAAGGTGTTCTTAATGCGATTTCGAGTATTTTTAGTTTCAAATATCTACGGTAAGCCATTCGTGCCGCGAACGCGCTCTGGAAACGAAAAGCCCAGACAACGTCTGGGCTTTTCGGGCACATATTTTTTGATGCACCATTCTGGTAGCGGCGATGTGACTCGAACACATGACACTCCGGGTATGAAGGCATGTGGCGATGGCGTTCCGCAAACGCCAACGCTAAAAGCCCTTGAAACGTCTGTGTTTCCTTGTGCGGCTCCTGTGTGTGTCGAGTGTTCACGGGGCCGGAGTTCATCTTTCATGATGAACGGATGATGAACTTATCAGGGGACAATTTGGCCGGACGAATTATTCCGTATGCTTCAGAATATAGGCTTCCACCGCATCCACGAACCGCCTGGCATTCTCAATTTGTTCTGCCGTCTCATCCCGTGAAGCAAGGTAGAAATCATCATAATCGCTGGAATTGCGGATAGCGCTGGCGTTCATCAGCATATCGGAGTATTCTCTTGAAAAACGGCCCGTATGGACATACTCCCGCTGAAAATGGCTGATGACGGCGGAGTGCTTTTTGTAATCCACCCTTTCAAGGGCAAGCAATGCGCGGGCGGCATGGAACATGGCATAATATGCCCGATTGTTGCCGCTCTTGTATTCTCCAGCGGCGTGCAGTACGCCTGCTGCCCGAACCATGTCCTTTGCTTGTGATAAGCGGTATTGTGAAAGGTCTCTATTGACGGTATCAGGCACTCAGCTTCACCCCTTCCCGCTCGATATTCTGATAAAAAGGGAGGGCAGGAAGCCACTTCTTATAATCCGCATAGGGGATGCACACGAAACTGACGACTTTCCCATACGCCAAACCGATATCCGTTGCTAAGGGAGCAAGCAGGCCAAGATATTTGCCCACATCCTCGCGCCTGCAATCAGCCAAAACGGCAATATCGATATCGGATTCCTCGTCATAATCGCCGCGCGCATACGAGCCAAACAGGATAGCGCTTTCCAAACGATCCTGGAACAATTCCCGCACACCCTTGGCTACGTCATGCAATATGCTGTTGAGTATCTCCTGCGGCATAGGCAATCCTCCTTGTAAATAGTATATCCTATTCTTCAGGAGATATCAAATGCAACAATGTGTCAAGATGCGCGTGGCGTGCTTTTTGAGCTTATTTCATCGAAATAATGGAAAATCAGCCCTCAAATAACGCCCGTTTTCAGCAACTTTTTCAGCCCATAATAATGAGAATGTTCCCGGCTAAAACATACAAACCAAACGGCTCAAATAAACTGCCCATTAATCGGCAATGCAACATCGTTGGTATTTTTGTCTTCTGGCATGAGCCAGCGTGAGGGGATGAGGCAGATTCTCCATAAAGCCCAGATGATATGAATGAATTGTAAAAGCCCCATGCAAAGGCTGCATGAAGCATTGGCGGTATGAGGGGCACCGATGTGGGCCGACCCCTTTGCCTTCGCCCTACGGGCTCCGGCACCAGTGCCGGCCCACATCGTTTTGCCGTGCTCGGTAGTTGCTTTGAATCTTAATGGTTCATATCAGTTGACGATGTAGAACAGCACGGCAAAAAATTTTGGTTTGCCCCTTGACTTAACGCACGGCCTGTGCTATTATAATCCTTGCGTGACGTCGCGGGGTAGAGCAGTCGGTAGCTCGTCGGGCTCATAACCCGGAGGTCGGGGGTTCAAGTCCCTCCCCCGCAACCATTTTCTTCCGTATCCCATTCGGGATGCGGGCGGCAAAACAATATGGCGGCGTAGCTCAGTTGGCTAGAGCATTCGGTTCATACCCGGAGTGTCATGTGTTCGAGTCACATCGCCGCTACCATCGGAAAAGTCCCGTAGTTCGGGACTTTTTCTGTTTTGGAAAATGTGTGAATCGATGAGTTTTGAACGGATTTGGAGCGGAGTTCATCATTGAGTTCATCATGAGAAGATGAATGGGGGGTTGAAAAGCCATCCGTGAGCCAGCTCAGAACAAAAAAGAGAGCAGGAGTTCATCATTCGGAAAAACCCGAAATGATGAACTCCTACTCTGGAAAACCGGGGTAGACACACCATCAAGTGCTGAGGGTGTGGATGGAGATTCCGCCTACCGTCTGTTTTTCTCTCCCCATATACAGAGCTGATCCAGCACCAGCATCAGCGACTCCCCCCGTGGAGTCAAATTATATTCGACCTTTGGAGGGATCTGGGGATACTCCCTGCGCACAACCAGCCCGTCCGCTTCCAGCTCTTTCAGGTTTGCGCTCAGCGTCTTATCTGAAATGGTTTTGATATACCGGCGCATTTCATTGAACCTTACCGGCGTGTATTCCATCAGACAATACAATATAATCATCTTATACTTACCGCTGATCAGGGATAAGGTATAATGGAATCCGGTATCCTCAAAATTGGCGTTTTCGATATAGTTGCGAATCATACAATTACACTTTCTCCTATGATAGTGCCTTACCTGAATGTGGGTACTTGATTTTAATTCCAATGATGATATGATTATATCACGACAGGCTGGTCTGTCAATATCACATTATAATGAAACAGGAGCGATACCATGAGCAAGAAAATCGTAATTCTCAACGGCAGTCCCAGAGCCAAGGGAAACACAGCAGCATTGATCCAGTCCTTTACTGATGGCGCAGCTGCCGCAGGACACACCGTCACCCGTTTCGATTTGCAGAAAATGGATATCCGCCCCTGTCTTGGCTGCTGTGGCGGCGGCAAAGACACGGATAGTCCCTGCGTTCAAAAGGATGATATGCAAAAAATCTATCCGGCCTACCGGGAGGCGGATGTGGTATGCCACGCATCACCACTGTACTACTGGAACATCAGCGGCCAGCTAAAATGTGCCTTTGACCGCCTGTTTGCCGTTGCCGAATGCAATGAAAACCTTGCCAATCCCATTAAAGACTGTGTACTGCTGATGGCAGCGGAGGGGCATGGATTCGAAGAAACCGCTTACTGGTACGACCGTCTGATGGAGCATCTTGGCTGGACGGATAAGGGCAAGGTGTTATGTGGCGGCGTATTCAATGTGGGAGACATCGAAGGCCACGAAAAACTGCAAGAGGCATATCGGTTAGGAAACAGCCTGTGATATCTTTACGAAATATCGTCGAAACAGAAATAATAGAGCAGAAATTCGGAAATGCGAATTTCTGCTCTATTATTTCCGGAGTCATGTTTATGCGGATCGTTCTCCCTCACTCCCCCAAATGCCTGTTCAGCGCATCCACCGCCGCCTGCTCTTTGCCCTCAGACAGGTGGGTATAGATTTTCAGCGTGACCTGGATATCGCTATGGCCCAGGAATTTCTGGGCGGATTTTACATCCACCCCGGCATCGTAGAGCGTAATGGCCATCGTGTGCCTCAACTGGTGTGCGCTGAACTCCTTGAGCGACTGTACCTTGGGCCTGCTGCGGCTGGCGTCTCTCCCCCCTGCTTTGAGGTTGAGATAATGAAGGTAGCTGTTCCAAGCCACATTGTAGGCGGTATGGGTCATAATCTCGCCCTTCACCGAGGGGCAGACATATTCCGATTCCGCCCCATCCTTTGCCTTTTGAAGCAATGGGATTATCTTTTTCGGGATTGGAACTGTTCATATGCCAGCCTTGGTCTTGGGCATTTTAATGGAAACGCTGTTATTGTGGAAAGTCACGGCTTTGTTCACCGTAAGCCTCTCCCCCGCTAAATCGACATCCTCCCACTTGAGCGCCAGCAGCTCACCTTTACGGATTCCCGTGTAGAGCATAACCAATGTGGGGATGCCCATTCGATGGCCCTCTCAAGTGTCGAAGATCAGCTTGCGGGTAGCCTCATCGATAGGCTCCCGCTCCTCGGCCTCGGTCTTCGGAACCGTCACCTTGGCAAATACATTCCGGTGAATCAGGTCGTTTTCGACAGCGGCTTCCAGCACCTGCGCCGCCGTCTGCTTGATCTCCGTCATGGTCTTGCTGGAATAACCTTTATCCGCCAATCCGTTGATGACCATTTTCAGATGCAGGGGCTTCAACTCCCGCAGCTTCATACTCCCAATATTCGGGTTGAGGTGTTTCTCAAGGACGGATTCGTAGCGGCGGTAGGAGCCGCCAGCCAGATTACATTTGTACTGGGTAAGCCAGAGTTTCCCCATCTCGGAGAAAGTCATATCCAGATTGGCCACATCCATACCCTGCTCCTGCTGGCGTTTGAACTCCACTACCAGCGCGTCTACCTCTTTCAGTGTCGTGGCGGTGAAAAACTTGCGGATGGGCTTTCCGTCTCCGTCCACGCCGATTTTTACAGACCGCTGGTAGCGGCCGTTTTTCTGCTTTTTTGCGGTTGCCATGCGAATTTTCCTCCGTTTCTCTAAGGTTTGGTGTGTGATGTTAGCGTGGAACCCACAGTAAGTCAAGTCCTGTGTGTCGTAGCTTCAAAATAGATATAGACTGTCTGCGAACTGGGGATAGCTTTCCTCCCGGCTTGATGATATTGTTCCTTGTCAGCAAGAATAAGGAGGCCATTCCCCATGCGGCAGATTTTAGAATCCCTGTACTACGGGAACATCGCGCCCAACGCAAAGACATTTTCAAAAAATTCCTCATACGCAAAAGCCATGGGACGCTTAGACAAGAGCGACGCCTACCTACAAAGCGTACTGGGCGAGGAAGGCAAGGCCATGCTCAAGGCCTTCGAGGACGCTCAGAGCGAAGTCAACGATATCGGCATCGTGGAAGCCTTCGTGGACGGCTTCAGATTAGGCGCAAAAATCATGCTGGCGGCGCTCAGCGAGGAGGACGGAGAACTCCGTCCTCTCGTCTGAGGCCACGTCGCCCCACTTGTGCCCCTGTGTCGCGTTCAACGGGGTTGGGTGGCATAACCATACCACCCAACCCTCAAGAATCGCACACAGGGCGTTTGTGGGGGAAGTTGCTCCGCACCCGCTTCGGCGGGGCAAAACACCTCCCCCCACCCATGCTCCGCATAGCGGCCCGTCACTGGCGGGCCGCTTACGGAGCCGAAGCAGGGGGAGGTGTAACACACTACGCTTCGCCCGGCAAGCCGGACGAAGCGCGTGTGCCTGGCAGGGGCCTTTTCGCAGGCGCAGCTCGCCGCACCAGCATCCCGGCTTCGTGGAACGCAGCTCGCCGCGTCCCCTTTGCCGGTCTCCCGCTGGAGGAACCGGGCCGCATTTGCAGCCCGCTCCCTCTGCGGAGCCGTCCTCTACCGGTTTCCGCCGGTAGGGACGGTATACCCCATACGGGGCACTTAGTGGCAGCAGGGACGGATCAGACAGCATTTTTTGTTGTCCACCGCTGGCCAGGTCGACCTTGCCGACCTGGCCGTCCCTACCGCCCCTCGGCGCCCCGAACAGGGTATCTTGTCCCCGTCTCATTCCACCTGCGGAAACTCGATTACCTTGTGGGCCTCCCGCTTTGCAGGCTCTGCCCCCTCCGCCAGTTCAAAGGAGATATACCGTTTCCCGTTGCTCTTGCCATACCGAAATGTGATGCCCTCGATATTAAGCTGTTCCTTGCTGGCCTTGAGCAGCTTGGTCACATAGTTCAGGGAGTAGGAATTGCAGCCCGTCACCAGCAGCAGCTCTGAGGCCGTCCCTTTCCAGCCGCCGCCCTTCACCACCACCGCTTTGATTCGGCTTACAAAGTCGGCAAGGGTGGCTTCGTCTTGCTCCGGCTGATCCCCGGCTTCGCCAATGTATTCCCATACATTGCCGTCCTGCATCAGGTAGAATGCATTATATTCCACATCCCGTCCCTGCATATACAGGAAAGCCAATCCTTCGCTCCTGTTCATCCAGGTGAGGACATAGCTGTTGTCCACCGCACCGGTGATGCCTGCGCTACCCGATATCTGCTCAAAAGGATCTTCCGCCTTGCTCTTGTGCAAGTGGTAGATCAGGACAATGGCTACCCCATATTTGTCGGCCAAAGATTTCAAATCGGACAGAGCCTTGTAATCCCCGGCGTATGAGCTACTCTGTTTTTCCTTGCCGTTTTTCGCCTTCTGCAGAGTGTCGATGACGATGATTCCGGTGTCCTTCTTCTCAAAAAGGAAAGCCTCAAGCTGTTCCTCCAGCCCCTCTCCCAGAGCCTTGGATGACACCGCCAGATACAGGTTGGGCGGGGCCTCTTGGGTCAGGGATTTGATCCTGTTTTGCAGCCGCACAACGCTGTCCTCAAGGGACAGATATAGGGCGTCCGCCTTCATCACAGGCCGCTCCCATACCGGCTTCCCGCTGGCGATCTGCAAACAGAGCCACAACGCCAGCCAGGACTTGCCCGCCTTGGGGCTTCCCGCCAGGATGCTCAGGCCCTGGGGCAGGATGCCGTCCACATAGTATTTCATGGGCGGCAGGGGTGTTGCCAGCAGCTTTTCGGCGTCAATGGTGTTCAGCGCCACCGGGTTTTCATTCCGTTCAACAAGGTCAGATTCGTTGGTTTTCAAATAAAGTTCCTCCTTAGTTTTTCTTCTTCTGATCACTCCATTTCTCAATTAAATTGCTTGTCTGAATAAGGCTGGTATTTTCCATGCACCCCGCAGCGTCCCGTCCCTTCCGGCCGAGTTTCTGTTGAGGATACCAAAAGAGCATACTTCACCCTATGCATCCCATCCTTCGTAACTGCGGCATGGATATGAAATTGTCAAGGTACGGCGCACATTGGCAGACGCTTACCTGAACCGGCGATAAAACGGGCGTTTTCGCTCTGTATTTTACCGGAGCCTTTAAGGCAATGCTGTTCGCTCCATTGTGCAATTCTGATTGTATCACATTCGGAAAGTATCTTCAACGGAAACTCCATATTTTTGAAAGAATGGACACCCCTTCTGTTTTCGAGCCTCCTTCCACCCGATTTCAGGCCGTACTTACTGCTATTTCTACCGCTAAAACGAGGCAATACTGCTATGTTACTGCTATGGATTACTGTAAAGTTACTGCTATTGGGCTGATAATCCAGGCTGTCTGTCGATTGGGGGTTCCCTTCTCAGGAGCTTCGGTCTATTGTGTTGTTGCAAAAAAAGCAAGGAGGTATGTACATGAAAAGGCTCGCAACGCTTACCCTGACAATCATCCTAATCACAGGCTGCAATGCCATGAAGCCGAACATCGAAGAAACTCAACTGCTCTCAAAGGAAATAGAAAAGAGGATTTATGCCCAGGCATTGCCGGCAGAGGCCCCGGAAATCAAGGAATCCAAGCCCACACCAGCAGCCATAATTGTGAGAGAGCAGGAGGACGAAGCCCCGCCAACACACTCCGAACCAGCTGCTACGACGAAACCGACGGAAAAATCGCAGCCGGAAAACCCTGTTTTAACCGAGAAACTCACAGAAATAGGGCCAGAGCCAGCCCCACAACCAGATAAATCCACACAGGAAAGTGCCGACCATCTTGAGCAAGTCACGCCTCAGCAGACGGGACAAAACAAGGAAAATCCGATGATGATCGAATGGTCATATCCCGCCATCACCTGTCCGCCGGAGCCTACCCCAACACCTGAACCAGAATGGCCCTACATAACCACCCCGGAGCCGCCCACCTACACGCCGAAACCGGAATCAACAGAGCAGCCGCAAGAGCAACCTGCACCAACGACCGTGCCCGTTGTCCCTGCCGTCCCTGCTGATCCTGTCCCAGAACCAATGGAACCGCCAACCAGCCCTACGCCTGAGCCAACCGCCGAGCCGCAAACCGGTTACGACAAATGCTCCTGCGAAGCCAGACTGATCCCGGAGGAACTCGTCCCCCACATGAAAGCCCACGCCATGAACAGGGAGAACCACAGCTACCGGGCATACTGAGCCGAACTTTATCCCCCACGGGCCTGCGGAGCAGCCCCGTGCTTTTCTCTTTGGAAGCCTTCAAAACAGCATCCTCTCAACCTACCGCATCTACACAGCCTGCTTCGGCGGACCGGAAGCCAGCGCCACCGACGCCGCAAGCATAGCGCCAAGCTATCTTTTTGCCTTGCTTGCGGAGCCTTTCGACTCCGCAAGCACAGCCAAAATGTACATTTTGCGCCTGCCTGTCGGGAGTCCCCGAATCCCAATGCCGCCGAGGGGCGGGAAAACACAGTAGGCAACAGGCCCTAATGTTGATATAGCACCCGCTAAAGCACTATAGCGCCGCCTCGAATATGTATTGTTTGTTAGGCTTCTGTTCCCAAGTAGGACTGCGTTGTGTAGCCAGAACGCACCATTTGGGGGTCCTCACAAATTTGTGGTAATTAGATTACCTCTACCGATCCTCCCTTGCCTGTTCTTCGAGAGTTCTGAAGTCAACCTTGCCAATAAGGGTATGCGGAAAATGGTCGACAAAACGATACTCAACCGGTTGCATATAGGAAGGCACTTGTTCCTGACAAAGCATTGCAAGTTCATCTCGTAGTTGCAATTCATCCACAAAAGTCTCCTGAGCGATGACAAATGCGACCGTTTCATAGGTAGCGCTGTTTTTCTTTTGTCTGCCAACCACCACGCAGCCTTTCACTGATGCGGTTTGCATCAATTGTTCTTCTACCAGCATAGGGAAAATCTTTGCAGGTTGTCCATTATGCTCGGTAAGGTAAATTCTGCGAATACGGCCCTCGTGGAACAAAAGACCTTCAGTCGTCATATACCCCAAATCACCAGTGTGAACCCATTTCCTTCCTCATCGAAAGAAATCAAAGCCGTTGTTGGCATATTGTAATATCCCAGCATTATGGAGGGGCCGCTAATCCAGATCTCACCCGTTTTGTTATACGGAAGCTCTTCACCAGTATCAATATCCATGATTTTAACTGTATTTGTAGCGAACGGAACGCCAACACTTCCAATGGCAGTTGCGCCTCGAAAGCTGAGACAGGCGGTGGCAGTTAGTTCTGTCATTCCATATCCTTTGCACGCTTCATATAGGCAATTTCGTTCATGCAGGAAACTATTGACTGTGCGCTCCAAATCCACGTTCAGTGAATCGCCACCAACTCCATGTGAAATCAAAAAGGATAAATCCATTGATCGGGTTTTCTTATCAACGGTTAGATACTTTAGATGATCCGGCAAGGCCGAAAAGTGATGAGGCTTGTACTTCGCAAACAATTTGGGAAACCCTTTGGAATCAAAGATGGGATACAAAATCTTCAAGACCATAACAAAGAGTTGTAGGGATCCCTAAGCATAGCCCATACATGATAAACGGCGACAAATCATTAAAGCATCGGTGTTGCCTTTTAAATGGGATTCCCAAATAACGATACCCATGGGTCACAGCATTAAAATTCTCGTTTGATAGCATGACGCCCTTGGGCGTCCCAGTCGTACCGCCTGTGTGAGCAATGACACAGCACCTTTCTTTACAATAAGGAATGTCTCTTATGCGCTCGTTCTTTCCAAGAGAAAGAAACTCCTGCCAAGTGATTGCATCTTTCTCCAGTACAACAGGTTTGTTTTTACGACGATACAGAATTCTTTTGAGCTGCGATAGAGAATCGGAGGGCGAGATCGAGATGATAGTTTGTAGGCTAGTATCTATTGCTGCTTTAACCATCAAAGAATAAGCCGGTTCTATGGTCACGGCAAAACGTGCTTTGGATTCACAGATATAAGCATGAATTCCGGCAGCACCTGTGCGCGGATCAACCATGTTGACGATTGCGCCCAGGCGATTCAATGCATAGATAGCGTAGATAGTTTCGGGTGTATTGACACTGCAGACGATTACGATTTCATCAGCCAGTATCCCCATAGCGGTAAATGACCTATCTTACATCGGGATATTATGGTGCAGTCACGGAAGGCAACTATCTCGGAAAAATATAAAAAAGTAGGGAAAGGGAAGGAGGAGCCCCAAATAGCAGAGCTATCCGGGGCTATAGATATGGGAACCAATCTTCTTCTCGTTATTTATATGTCGCCGTTTTTCTTAAGTTGTTCGATTTCTTCAAGAGAATATCCCAGCAACTGCAAGATTTCATTATTATCCTCGCCCACCCGGGGTGCGCCGTGATAAATCTGCATAGGAGTTTCGGATAAGTCCATAATAAAACCTTGCTGTACAATGTCCGGCATACCTGTAACCGGAACGCGCACCAGTAGATCATTGGCTATAACCTGCTCATGTTTCGCGATGGCGGGAACATTGTTTACCGGCGCCACAGGGACGGCTTTTTCTCGCAGAATATTCACGATTTCATCGCAGGTATGTTTGAGAGTCCATTCGCGCATATAGCCATCGATTTCTTCCGCACATTGTTTTCTTTGAGGTCCGGTTTTGAAGCGTGGCTGGTCAATCAAATCCGGTTTACCGATGGCTTGCATGCAACCCTGCCAAAAATTATCCGAACCAGCGATTACGCACACCCATTTATTGTCCAACGTTTGATAGCAATTTACCGGGGAAGAATAGATATCTGTATTGCCAATACGGGAACGCCACGTGCCAAGGGCATGGTATTCTGAAATGGAATCATGCTGGTAGGTCAACGCAGATTGTAGCAGCGATAACTTCACATGTTGCCCTTTTCCGGTGCGTTCCCGCACTAAAAGGGAGGTTACCGCGCCCAACGCCGCGTTGGTCGCCGTACCATAATCGATTACGAATGCGCCTGCAGAGAAGGGAGGACCATCTGGAGCCCCGGTTTTATCCATTAAACCGGAAAAAGCCTGCAACAGCAGATCATAACCAGGGTCTTTTGCCATATATCCTTTGTCTCCATACGCACTGATGGAAATCAGGATCAAACGAGGGTTGAGCTCATGTAAATACTCCCAGGTGAACCCCATTTTTTCCATGACGCCAACACGGAAATTCTCCACCACGATATCGACCGACTGAAATAATTTTTTCAGAATTTTTTTGCCTTCCGGGGAACGGGTATTTACTGTAATCCCCTTTTTGTTGCGGTTTACAAGCAAAAAATACAGGCTCTCGTCTTCGTATCTTGGTGCGCCAAAACGAATGAATTCTCCGCCAGGGGATTCGACCTTAATCACGTCAGCGCCAAGATCGCCAAGCAATTTAGCGCAAAACGGGCCAGAAATATATCTTGATAAATCTAATACCTTGACTCCTTCTAATGCTCGCATATAACCTCACTTATCCTATTTAAGTATGGATTTCGTATTGGATACAGTCTTTAATTAACTCTCGAATTCCCAGGCAAAACGAGGATTTTGTACGCAAAATTTCCCGCCAGTAATATCCACGCTCACACCGTTGATATAAGATGCTTTTTCCGAACACAAGAATACAATTAAGTTTGCAATATCCTCCGCCTCGGCCAAACGGTTGCAAGGCAGCGTGGCGTACAGGTCTCCCTGTAAAGCTACGTCTTTATCATCCGATAACAAGGGCGTATTCACTGCAGATGGATTGTAACAGAGTACCCGAATGTTTTCTTTGGCAAATTCAGCGGCAAAGGTCCGAGTCAAGCTGGCTACCGCAGCTTTTGTTGCTGAATACGGGCCGGAACCCGCTGCTGGGAAAACGCCTTGTATGGAGCCGGCGTTTAGCAGCACGCCACCCTGCTTTCCAAGGTACTTTCTGGCTATTCGACAGCCAAGGAATACGGAGGTAATGTTAACGTTCAGCATTTTATTCCATTGGGCCAGTGTGAAAGCGGACAATGATTTATGGATTTGCATCCCCACGTTATTGATCCAAAAATCAATTCGGCCAAAGTGCTGATACGCCTTTTCGGCGAACACCTGGTAGGCTTCTTCCTCTGTTACGTCCAGAACGCCCGAATAAACATCCATATTCCGATTCCGCAACTTCTCTGCTGCTTTATCGATTGCCGTTTCGTTCAAATCGCAAATAATCAACTTACAGCCTTCTTCGCCTAACGCGTTGGCAATGGCAAAGCCAATGCCTCCCCCGGCTCCCGTAACAAACGCCACACGCCCGTCTAAATTCAGGTTCATCGCAATAAATTCCTTTCTTTATGAATCTTTATGAAGCTCAAGAGAAAAAATCTCCGAGCTTCACAAATCGATTGATGTATTCTTAGAGTAAATTAATCCACGTAGGCACTTGCCCAACCGATAGTGGTCATCTGACCTTTTTCGTTCAACGTCCAAACATCCAGATGCACTTTATTGCGGTCGTTCTCCTTTTCTACGGATTTTACAACAGCATGGAAGGTTATGGTTTCTCCCACTAAAACAGTGCGGATCATCTTCATCTTCAGATGGCCGCTGGTAAACCAGTTGGCATCGTAGAAGTCTGTGAGCAGCTCGCACATACAACCAAGCTGTTGCATCCCCTGTACCACCAGGTTGTCATAACCCGCTTCTTTGGCATAAGCAAGGTTATCATGGATGTTCTTGAAATGCTGCCCCACCCAAGAATAAATCTGGGCCTGCTCGGGATGGAAGATCTTGGTAAGTGATACCAGAGGAGTGCCAGGCGTAACATCCGCTGTTCCTTTTTTCACGGGAGCTTTTGTCTTGTCGTATTCACCGGTGACCACCGGGCCCGTTATTTTCGCTTTCTTTTCTTCCGTGAGCTCAGAAGCTTCGAAGTGCATGATTTCAGTGCTGCGGGTATCTATGATGGGTCGGCCGTCCTCGCCTACAAGTTTGGTCTCAAAGCACCAATGACCTTTTCCTCTTTTTACAAATTTGTCTACAATCTTGGCACTGATGGTCACGTCTTCACCTACAAAGATGGGATTGTGGAACCAAATTTCTTCCTCGGTATGCAGTCCCATCACCCCGGACGGCTCAAAGACGGTGAGGAAAATGCTCAAGCAGTCGTTGCAAGGGAAGGAGGCGTGAGCAATCCTTTTCCCGAATGGGTTGTTATCGGTGTAGTACCAGGGGCTATAATCATCCACGGCAAAAGAATACGCTTTGACGGAATAATCGTCAACAGGATAAGTGAAAGGGCCCATTTCTTCGCCAACTACTACGTTTTCATATCTTCCGGCTTTTTTACCGTCCGCTTTTATCGTGTAATATAACATTTTGACCTCCTACGATGCTGGAATGTATGATGCAGACAAATATACTTTGTCCGCATCATATACGGTTTAAGAGACAATAGAATTAGTACACCAGGGTCTCAAATTCGCTGGCGTTCTCTTGGGTGATAACGGAGCTTTCGCAGATGATGATTTCAGGTTCGCCGCCATTTTGCTCTTTGAAGGGGGGCTTCTCACCCAGCAGGATCTGGTTCACCAGGTTGCAGGCCTCGATTGCGCACAAAGGTGTGGTGACAACGCACATGAGGTTGCCAGCTTTGACCTCTTTAAGCGCTTCCCTGGAGTGGTTGGCCGTGTAGATGTGCACGCCGTTTTCGCCGCACTCTTTATCCAACAGTTTTGCTGCGGCGATGATACCGAACGCAATTTCGTCAGCCTGGGTATAGTACCAAGCATCGGGGTAGGCAATCAGAGAAGCCTCGGCCTGTTCCATAGCGGTCTGGCGGTCGCCTTTGGTGTCATAGGTTGCAACGATCTTGATATTGGGATGGTTGGCAATAACGGAATTAAAACCATTGTCCTGGTCGATCTGAGCGGAAGAACCCGCAGGCAGAGAGAAGCATACCACTTCCACTTCTGCACCGTTGGCGTCTTCCACGATCGATTCCGCCATCTTAACGCCCAGCATGGTGTTATCTACTTCTACGGCGTAGTCCCAATCGGTACCATCAACATAGCGGTCAACGATGATCATGGGGATACCGGCATCGCGAACCTTCTTGGTTGCGGTTGCCAATTCTTCGCTGGTAACAGGGCTCAGCAAGATGATATCGCAGTCTTTTGCGATGAGGTCTTCAATGTCGGAAACCTGCTTGTTGGGATCGTTGTTTCCATCGATGATGGTCAAATCCCAATCAACTCCCAACCGCTCCATCTCTTGCTGGAACTGATTCATTTGCGCAACGCGCCAAGGATGGTTAAAGCGGGTCTCAACCCAGCCGATAACTGGTTTTTCATTCTTGAGAGGCAGGGGGGTCAATCCCGTGTTGAGAATTTCCGCCGTAGCCTGCGCAGCTTCGTTGCCAGAGCTGACAACAGTCGCCGGGGTGCTTGCAGGAGCGGCACTAGAGACGGAAGAAGCGGGCTGCTCTTCGGAAGGAGCGCTGGAGCTACATCCCACTATGCTAGCGCACAGCATTACGGCGACCATAACTAGAGATAAGATTTTCTTCATACATATTCTCCCTTCTATCAACTCCCATTATTGGGGAGTATTATGCGGTTTTTTATTAATTCCTTTTCCAGGTGTCGGTTACCACAGCCAGGAAAATGATGGCACCCTTAGAGATCATTTGAATATAGGGGCTTACGCCAAGCAGGTTCAGGATATTGGTAAGAATGCCAATAATAAACACGCCTACAACGGTTTTTACGATAGAGCCTACGCCTCCAGACATCTTAGTTCCACCGATAACCACTGCGGCAATGGCATCTTGTTCCGCACCTTCGCCAGTCAAAGGATTGGCTGCAAACAAGCGAGAGGAGGTAACGATCCCAGAAATGGCGGCAAATATACCACAGATCATGAATGCGCAAATGCAAACTAAGCGGATATTGATACCGGCAAGGCGTGCGGACTCGGCATTGCCGCCAAAGGCATAAATGGACCTTCCCATCTTGGTGTATTTCAAAAACAAATAGGCGATGGCGAAACACAATGCGAAGACCAACACCGGAACCTGTACCGGGCCAATTTTACCTTGGCCAAACCATTCATAGGCTTCCACTTGGGCGGTGATGGGCATACCGTTTGAAATCAAATAATTCACACCAGTTATCACTTCCGTCATTGCCAGCGTCATGATAAACGCAGGAATTCCATGGCTGACACAATAACCGTTGAAGAAGGAAAAAATCAGGCACATAATTATTGCAGCCAGGATGCCCAGCCACATATTTCCGCCTTGCTCTTGGATGGATAATGCTGTAATAGCGGAGAGTCCCATCAATGCGCCGCAGCTTAGATCGATGTTGCCCGTTAAGATAACAAATGTCTGCCCGATTGCCAAAACGCCAGAGATAGCACATTGCCGAATGACGTTTGTAATATTTTCAGAAGTCAGAAACCTGGGCGACGCTATGCTGCAAATAATCAACAACGCAACCAGCACAACAGCTATCCCAAACTTAGAATAGAAGCTTTTCATATCTAGTTTTTGAATCTTTTGTTCCACTATTAATCCCCTCCTACTGCTGCGTTCATTATTTTTTCTTCTGTTGCGCTTGCACGATCGAATTCGCCTGTAATTCTTCCTTCATTGATTACAAGAATGCGGTCGCACACGCCCAAGACTTCCGGCAATTCGGAAGAAACCATGATGACCGCGTTTCCATCCCGTGCAACGGCGTCCAACAACTGATAAATTTCCGCTTTTGCGCCTACATCCACGCCCCTTGTAGGTTCGTCAAAGATATAGACTTTCGCGTTGGTATTGAGCCATTTTGCTACCACCACTTTCTGTTGGTTGCCGCCGGATAGCTCATAGACAATCTTGTTGATCGTGGGCGCTTTAATGTTCAATTTTTCCTTAAGATCGGATACCAGCTTATTTTCTTTGCGAAGATTGAGAATGCCCGCTTTATTGCTAATGCTGGATAGATTTGCAATGGTAATATTATGCGCAATGGAAGACATAAGGATAAGTCCCTCGTTTTTTCTATCTTCCGTTGCAAAGGCAATTCCCGCCTTGATGGCATCCTTCGGGCATTTGATCTTTTTCAGATCTCCTTCTACGTATACTTTACCTGAGGTTTTTTGCTCAGCCTTGAAGATGGAGCGCATCAATTCCGTACGTCCCGCGCCTACCAGGCCCGCAAAGCCAAGTATTTCGCCCTTATGAACATCAAAAGACACATCTTTAACTTTGGCGCCAAAGGACATGTTTTCTACTTTCAACAGGACTTCATCGTTTTGGACATAGTCCTGGCGAGAAGGATAATAGTTTTCCAATTTACGACCGATCATGGCGGTAATGATATTATCCTTTGTAACCTCTTTGGTTAGGAACTCGCCGGAATTACGACCGTCCTTCAATACAAGGATCCGATCGCATACCACGAAGAGTTCTTCCAGACGATGGCTGATGTAGATAATCGTGACACCTTTGTTCTTCAGCTCTTTGATCATTTCAAACAAAATGCTGACTTCTTTATCGCTTAGCGAACTGGTCGGCTCGTCCATCACGATGATTTTAGCGCCAAAAGAAACTGCTCGAATGATTTCGATCATTTGGCACTCCGCTACACTCAGCTCTTTGACCGGAACGTCGATGGGTACATGCAAAGAGTATTCCTCAAACACCTTTTCCACGTGTTCTCGCATACCTTTCCAATCTACAAACCCGGACTTGTTGCGAAGCCATTTTCCAACAAACATATTTTCAATTGCGGTCATATCCTGAAACAAAGAAAGCTCTTGATAGATAACCGCGATCCCTAGATTGTTGCCTTCAATAGGGGTGTTAATAGAAACAGGTTTTCCTTCTAAAATAATTTCACCGCTATCTTTTGTGTATGCTCCAGCAAGTATCTTAATCAATGTGGATTTACCAGCGCCGTTTTCACCTACCAATGCCAATACTTCGCCTTTATGTACCCGCATGGTAACGTCGTCTAATGCTTTCGAGCCAGGAAATGCTTTGCTGATATTATTCATTTCGAGTATGTATGTACTATCTTGCATATTCCACACTCCTCATTTCAGATTGGACAGATTGAAACGTTTTTATTAATTTCTTTTTGTTATTAGTATATGTCGTTATATTGCATTTGTCAATGATTTTCTTTTTTATTTTTATGTTGACTTTTTCTTCCTTTCGTTTTATATTGTTTATGGATTGAAACGTTAATAATAATTAAATGAAAGGTGAGATAAATGAAAGCAGGGATTGCAAGTTATATTGAGTACACAAATCTGAAAGTGGATATGACTTCCGACGATTTGAAAACAATGTGCGCCGACGCCATACAATATGGTTTTCCGGCCATAAATATCAATCAATACTTTATACCGGAAGCGGTGGAGCTATTGGCCGGCAGCAACGTAGTCATCGGCTGTGGGTCTGGTTACCCGCTAGGCTCATATTCTTCTAAAGTAAAAGAATATGAAGCGAAAGATGCAGTTAAGATGGGTGCAGGCGCTATTGATGCCATGCTTAACGTTAGTGCTTTTAAGATGAAGCGGTATGATTTTGTAATGGATGAACTTCACAGAATCATCCAAGCCAGCCGTTCTGTCAACGATCGAGTGATTATGAAGCTGATCATTGAATGCTGCTTGCTGACGGATGATGAAAAGAAGCGTATCTGTGAAATGGCTGTGGAGGCAGGAATGGATTATGTAAAATCCTCTACAGGTATGAACAAGTATGGCGCCACTACCCGGGATATCAAGTTGATGTATGAAGCGGTACAGGGTAAAATCCTGGTGAAGGCCGCCGGTGGCATTAAGGATTATGCTTTTGCAAAAGAACTGATTGAAGCCGGCGCCGTGCGCCTTGGCACCAGTTCCGGACCGCAAATCGTAGCGGAAGAACGAACTGCAAACGAATAATAGTCTTTCTAAATTTATTCCACGGTCGATTTTACAAAATGCAAAAGAGCAGATGCAAGCTTTACGCTTGCATCTGTTTAGAAAACCCGAATATGGAATTGCGGAGGTCAATGCAAATGAAAGGTTTTTATTTGGCTTTTGATTTGGGCACATCCGGAGCAAAGGCGGTTTTGTTCTCCCAAAACGGTACTATGATGGACAAAGAATTCTACCCCTATAAAACCGATTATCCAAAAGCGGGATGGGCGGAACAGAATCCCAATGAATGGTATAAAGCTGTTTGCAATGCATCCAGAGTGCTGGTACAGAGAAACCAAGCAAGCAAACAGATTGCTGCCATTTCGTTTAGCGGACAAACCATGGGCTGCGTGTGCGTGGATTCAAACGGCAGGGCTTTGCGCAGCGCTTTGATTCATTGCGACCAGAGATCTACGCAGCAGGCACGCCGCTTGTCCGAAACCATTGGACTCCAGCGCTTATATGATCTAACCGGAACCAGGCTAAGCCCTTCATACCCCATTGAAAAACTGATGTGGGTCAAAGATAACGAGCCGGAAATCTATGAGCGGACGTATAAGATGATAGGGCCAAAGGATTATTTGGTTTCCCGGCTTTGCGGACGCATTGCCACGGAGTATACGGAAGCATCCATGTCCGGCTGTTTTTTGCTCAAGGAGATGGCGTGGTCGCAGGAGGTACTGGACGCCGTCGCAATCAATATGGACAAATTGCCGGAGATTTTGGATCCTAATGATGTGGCGGGCGCCTTGTCTCACAAGGCCGCAGAGGATATGGGAGTACAGGCCGGCACGCCCGTTGTGATGGGTGGAGCGGATGGACAATGCGGATGTCTTGGCATAGCGGGTGCAGATACCACCCACGCATATGGCTATCTGGGATCTGCGGCGGTAGCGTACGCTTCCTCTCCCGATCTTGTACTAAACGGCAATCCCAATCTGGTCACCATCAATTGCAATGCGATTAAGGGCTTGTATCGTTACTATTCCACCATGCAAACGGCAGGCATCTCCTTTACGTGGTTGCGTTCGTTGCTTTCCCGGGATTATGGAGCACCAATACCGTATGATGCGTTGAACGGATACGCGCAGGAAGGAAAAGGCGCTTTGGATGGACTGTTTTTCCTGCCCTATTTATTGGGAGAACGTTCCCCTTATTGGAACGCCCATGCAAAAGGAGCGTTCGTTGGAATAACGCCCGCCCACGGCGCTGGGGACTTTGTACGTGCGGTTATGGATGGCGTAGCGCTGAATTTTGCAATTAATTATAAAGAAATAATGAAAAATAATCCTAAAGATGATATTATTCTTTATGGCGGATGTGCAAAATCTAAAATTTGGAGGCAGATATTTAGCGATATATTGAATACGCCGGTGTATGTTTCTGAAATCAGCGAGGAAGCGGCAACTTATGGCGCAATGCTGCTAGCATCTGCAGCTGTAGGTGTAGACCGGATATCCGATTATAAGGTGAACTGTAAGCTGGCGGCAGTTCCTTCGGCGCAGGCGCATCGAAGATATTCGGAAGCAGCTATCATTTTTCAAGATGCGTATGCTTCTCTGTGTGAAACCTTTGAATGTATCTCCGCTTTTGTCCATTAAAAACCAGACTGGGAGGCGCTCGTATGGATAAAATTGAACGACTTGAAACGGTATATGATTATATAGCTGAAAGAAAGAAGGTCAGTATCAAAGAACTGAGCAGCAAATTTGCCGTATCAGAAGTCACCATCCGTAAGGATTTGCAGGAGCTGGAAACCCGTGGGCTCATTATAAAATCCTATGGCTACGCTAGATTAAAAACGTCGGATCTGCTTTTGGAACCCGATTATGTGGATAAAGTAAAAAGCAATGCGGATATCAAAAATATGATTGCCATGAAAGCCGCCGATTTGATTATGGATCATGATGTCATTTTTCTTTCTACCGGCTCTACCATCAATTCGTTGTGTGGGTTTATCCATAAGAATAAGTCGTTGACTGTGATCACTAACGACCTTAAAAATGCTTATATTTTAGCGTTGTATCCCAATATTCAGTTGATACTAGCCTCTGGATGCTGCCGTGCGGGAACATATTCCATGATCGGAGCTTCTACCTATAAGTTTCTTTCGGGTTTTAATGTCACGAAAGCCTTTATTTCCTGTTCCGCATTCAGCGCAAAAAACGGAGTGTTTACCACGACACCCGATTCTGCGGTGATCAACCGCATTATGATACAGAATGCTCAAAAAGTGTATTTGGTGGCGGATAGTACAAAATACAATAAGTATTCCATGATTCAAATCGCACCTACTACGTCTATAGATTACTTGATTACCGATAAATATTTCCCGGTTGAAGATATTGGTAAGTTTCAATCCCATGGAACTGAAGTCATCATTGCGGAATAATAACGCCGCGATCTGAGCGGAGCTTTATGGAAGGTATGGCTTTGCAAGAGGCGAATCCTAAAGTATGGTATATCATATGGTGAAAACCTAGATCAATACATTGGGAAGGAGCTGGATGTATGACGGATGTTGAAGCCCTTGCGCTGGGATTGGCAGCTTATGCCGGAGTGATTCTGATCATTGCCTTGATTGCGCACTCACGCCGCTGCCCCCTGTGCCCCGAAGGGGTATGCCGACCCTGTCGACCCTGCGCCAGAGCCAACGGAGCCGCCCGCCGAACCTATACCCGAACAGCCAGCCGAGCAGCCCTCTGGCGGCTACACCGAATGCTCCTGCGGAGCAAGGCTGACCCCGGAGGAAGTCCTGCCCCACATGAAAGCACACGCCATGAATGGGGAAAGCCACAGCTATCGAGCTTACTGAACTCAGCTCACAGGCCTGCAAAAGCGGGCCTCCTGTTTTTCTTTGAAAGACCGCCGGGAAAGCATCTTATCTTTCCCGGCGGCCCCTTACGTGTTTCTATATCCTATTGCCACGTCTCCGGTACGGAGCGCTTATTGGCTGCCTTTCATTCAAACCGCAGCGCATGCGAGAAATACCGTTCCCAATAGTCGGTGCGCATCCGACGCTGGACCACCTTGTCGGCGGCGGAAGACGCGTCCACCATCTCCCCGTCTCCCATATAGACGCCGCCGTGCCAGACCGTCCGCCTGTCGCTGACGGTGATTTCGAAGAACAGCACATCCCCCCGCTCCAGATCGTCCATATCTTCGATCCGTTTATACCCTTTCAGCGCCGCGTATCCCTCGCAGTCCGTCTTGGGCACATCGATGCTGTTTGCGCTGAGACAGTGATAGATGAGCCCCGCTTCGTCAAATGCATCCGGTCCACTCTCGCCGGTCATATAGGGTTTGCCGACGGCGTGCTTCGCCGCCACGGCGATCCGGTAGCCCAGGGTCAGTTTGTCCGGCGGCTGGGGCGTGGGGATAGGCGCGAGAGATGGCATTGGCGTGGGCTGGGGCATAGGAGTTGGCCTCGGCGTGGATCTCGGCAGAGGGGCAGGAGAAATACCGGGGACGGCATAGTTTCCCGCAAAACGGACTGTCTTCAGCCAGTTCTCACAATCCGCTTCATCCTGCACCAGGGCCCATGTTCCATCCTGCATCAGCTGGGCGTTCAAGAAACGGAACCCCATTACCACATCCTCATACAGGGTTTGCCCGCGGTAATCATATGCAAATGTGAACTCAATTAAATACCTTGTATACATCTCCGATGCGTAGCCGCTGTCCGCCGGTACAGCGCAGCCTGTCCATGCGCTGTACCGGGGAATCGGGACCGAAATACTCCTCCGGGTCCAGTTCCACAAACTCCCCCAGCGTTTCATGTTGAGATATGAGCGTCTGTACAATCAAATCCTCCAGCCTGTTTTCACCGCCAACGGCACCGCCATTGGCCCTGTCCACTTTCAGCAGAATGCAATCGGTTCCGGGCTTTCTATAGGAATCCGCACCGTTCGTGCGCATCACCATCGAGGAATCGAGTATGGTGCCGTTTGTGTCGATATAGATGTCGTAATGGAACAGCTCCAGCACCGCCGTCAGGTAGCCGCCCCTCTTCTCCCGGCCGATCCGGGCGATCACCGCCGCGTCGCAGGCGGTCTCCATATCGGCACGCATCTCATGGAAACTGAGGTGCACGATGGGATGGAACCAATACACCGCCCGCAGGAGATTCAAAAGCTCCGTCATCAGATGGTCGCCGTTCTTCCTGTGGGTCAGCTCATGGAGGAATGCAAAGCGCAGCTTCTCCTCCTCCCGCATCGCGGCGGGCATGAGCAGCACGGGCCCGCCGAAGAATGCGATGCCCGGGGATATGGCGCTCTCCACCGGCCAGAGGGCCATGGGCTTTACATGGAGCTCCTCACAGCAGCGGTCGTAGAGCCGGTATGCCCAGCGGGGCAGGTCGGTGAGGCTCCGCTGCATCGCTCCATAGAAGAGCACCTTCACCACGATCATCCAGAGGACGGACAGCATGACCCCGGCCGCCCAGACCCAGAATGCGATCAAGCGCCATTCGATGGGCTTCCGCGCTTCCGCCATCATCCTCTCCGGCTCCGCAGCCCCGTCGGCGGAAGCGCCGGCGGTATTCTTCGCGAATTCGTATGGCGGATCAAGCGCGAAACCGGGCGAAGTTTCCGCAGACGAGTCGAGGGCTGCCCGCTCATGGGCCGCGGGGACTGCTTCCGGAAAAAGGTCGGGGATATGAAACCCGCTCTCGATGGTCACGGGCAGCACCAGCCGCAGGATGAGCAGCATCCACATCAGGTACTGCACTCGGGGGGAGATGCGCTTTCGGAACAGCGCCCGGAAGAGCAGTATCCCCGCGGCCAGGAACGCCGCGTATATGCTCACCTCTATGAGGGCGTCAACGATCCGTTCCATCCTGTTCCTCCCTGAGCATCCGCTCCAGCATTCCCATGAGCTCCAGCCTGTCCTCATGGGATAGGTTCCCCTCCCGCACCATGCTGGTGATCATGAGGCCCAATGAGCGGGATTCCATCCTGCCGAGGAGCGCCCGGCTTTCCTGCTCGGTGCAGGCCTCGCTGCTCATGGCCGGGGAATAGAACTTGGCCCTGCCCCGCTTGACCGCCGTGACGAAGCCCTTTTTCTCCAGTATGTTCATGTAGGATTGATAGGTCTTGTAGCTCCAGTTCACCTTGTCCCCGATGCATGCGATGGTCTCGCCCAGGGTTGCGGGGCTTTCCGCCCACAGGGCCTCCATCATGATCCATTCGTTGGGATTGAGGGTCTCCTTCATATCGAATCCTCCAATGCTGCAATGCTGCGATTATCACGCTTATACTTATGAATATAATCCTATTGTGCAGAGAAGTCAATATGGATGCGAGATCGTTTACAATTCATTTCTACATCGTCAACTGATATGAACCATTAAGATTCAAAGCAACTACCGAGCACGGCAAAACGATGTGGGCCGGCACTGGTGCCGGAGCCCGTAGGGCGAAGGCAAAGGGGTCGGCCCACATCGGTGCCCCTCATACCGCCAATGCTTCATGCAGCCTTTGCATGGGGCTTTTCCCGCCCAGCGTCCTCATGGGCTTTCTATTGCTCCATTCGAGATGCTCTCTGAGCTTGTGATTCAACTCATCAACGTCTCCAAACCGCTCCCAATCATAGAAATATCGCTGGTCGTTGCGGTGGCTCCGCTCCACCTTCCCGTTGTGCCACGGCGTTCGCGGCGGAATCAGTCTGTGCTCTATCCCCGCTTCACGTAATGCCGTTTCAAACGGGCACTCCTTTTCTTCACTGATGTACCTATAGGTGAATTCCGTCCCGTTATCCGTTTGAACCGCCTCTATCTTAAACGGGAACGCGGCCTCCAACAGCTTCAAGAACTTGACCGAGTTCTCCGGCGTATGCTCTTCAAACCC
>OLSB01000598.1_pt1 | contig 40516 bp, 46 predicted proteins | sample 1672071 | NCBI WGS metagenome assembly OLSB01 (sample SAMEA3136642, study PRJEB25190) | human gut metagenome | biome: human gut; feature: human-associated habitat; material: faeces | place: Austria | collected 2013 | reverse complement strand
GTAATCCGCAGCGGCGGCGTGTACGGCGCGAGGAGCAGCCGTCAGGCTGCTTCCTATGTCATTTTCTGCCCGTGAGCCGCAGGCTCACAAGAAAATGACGTTCCCGCTGAAAGTCCGCTAAAGCGGGCTTTCAGCGGATTATTTAGTCGATTGTTTCCGGCAGAGCGCTGTAACGATCATAGGCGCGCTGGCACATTTCGATATAATCGCTCATCCCGTAGGATTCCAACGTATCCAGATACTTCTGCCAGGTTTCGTCGTTCAGCTCCACATCTCCATTGATGAACTTGGCGCGGCTGGAAGTAGCATAGTCGATCAGCTCCTGATAATAGGCCAGGTCGGTCTGCTCCTCCTCGGTAAAGGTGCTCTGCAGGTCAAACACCGGGCGGCTGTGCGCATAGATGCCGGACGCAGTCCACAGGCTGGTCTGCCAGTTGTTTTTATCGTCACTGCCAACCACCACGTCGTCCACCAGAGGATTGATATAGGCAGGCAGGAACATCTTCACTCATTTCCCTTCCGTACAAAACTGAAACGCATACAAATCTGCATCCCGCAGAATAAAGCGCAGGCGCACCAGCTGCCTGGCAAGCGCCGCCAAATTGCCGTCAAAGTGCACGGCGCGATCCGCCGCATCGCCAAACAGCTCGCCGCTGTCAAAGCCAGACAGGGCATTGCCGGCTTCATCCTCGATTACCACGCGCAGGCTGCCCGCGGCGGAGGTGGCAAAGTTGATATGCAGCGCGTCGCCCGCAAAGCACAGCGGCTGGGTGACCACCTCGCCGCCCGCATAGGGCGCGCTGCGGCTGACAAAGCCATCCAGGCGCAGGGTGTAGCGGAACAGCTGCACCGGGGTATCCGACCAGTCGTTGCCAGTGGCATAGAAGGACAATTCGTCATCCTCGCCCTCCACGCCCGTAGGCGTGGCAATCAGCCCGTAGGCGGCATAGCCATCGCCGTACACCCAACGCTTGGGGCTTTCCGGGCCAGGACGCAGAAAGGCTTCGTTCCAGCGGCGGAAGCTCTTGCCATCCCGCGAGGTCATAAGCAACCCGTCGGTCACAGCCAACCCGTAGCGTGGATGGAACTGCATGCGCCATTTACGATGCTCCGCGCCGCAGAGCGCATCATAATTGGCCGTCCATTCCTTGCGCTCGGTATAGCGGGCGGGGAAGGCGACATATAGCTGCGGCGCGCGGAAATAGGGCTGTACGCCGTTGGTGTACATGTGAAAATCGTAGGGAGAATCGGTATAGCTGATGCGCTCCGGCTCAGACCAGTTTTTAAAATCCGTCGATTCAATCCTGCGGATATCGCGGATGCGCTCGCCGTTCGCGCCGTCATGGAAATCGCGCATATAGCACACATAGCGGCGCAGGCGCTCATCCCAGAAGGCCGTATTGTGTGAGTCAAACACGCCGTTATCCGACAGCATCCAGCCCATGCGGAAGTGAACGCCATCCTCGCTGAGCATGCACCACAGCTGGCGGTGCGGCCGCGTCAGCACGGCCTTATAGCGCTCGTCCCTGGGGCAGGCAGGGTTCTTATCCAGGAACACATGGAAGGCATCCATCGTCTCGCTCAGCACAATGACGTTGTTGCGCGTACTGCCGTTAATTTCGCAGATGCCCAGCTCGGGCTTATTCCAGTGCACGCCATCCGTGCTTTCAGCATAGCAAATGTGATGGAAAGGCGGATCGTGGCGGGTGTGCTCACGATTGTACATGGGCATGCACAGATAGTACATGCGGATGAAGCCCTGCTCCTGAATCAGCGTATAATACACCCAGCCGTCCGCTTCCCACGGGGCGCTGTTAGTCATCACGCATTCGCGCCGCACAGGATGATGCAGCACCTCCTGCGCGGTGGTGCGTGCCGTATCTATCAGTGCGTTATCGATCAATAATTCCCGGTTTCCGCCGATATTGTGCGCCATGGTTTTCACTCCCTGCGAAATAATATTTCACATTGTTTTTCATGCTAAATGAGGCTGCATATCTTCCAGTGCTGCTGATCCGGTCGATTCAATGCCGTTTTATTATCATCTTGCCGTTTAAAATAGTCAATTGAATTTCAAAAATTTCAAAAATTTCATAGTTTTTATCGCAAATGCATTGCATGTCTGTCCATCTCATGCTATAATCATATCACAGTGCTGTAAATTCATGGAAACGATGCATTTTTTGAAAATACGGAGTGAACAGCGATGGTAACCCAAAAGCAAATTGCCGAAATGGCCGGCGTTTCCTTTGCCACCGTATCGCGCGCGCTGACGCACAGCGCCAAGGTGCGCCCCGACACCCTGCAGCGTATCCGCAGCGCCATGCAGGCATTGGGCGTCAATAACTGCGATGATTTTTTTCTGGGCCGCAGTACGCTTTCTAAGATGGTGCTGGTGATCGTAGGCGATATCGCTACCGAGTTTTTTGCCAATATCGTCATTGGCATCAGCGATGTGCTCAGCGCCCAGGGCTATTCCATGGTGCTGTGCAACAGCCGCTATGATTCCAAGGTGGAAATGGAGCGCCTGCAATCGGCGCAGGATTGCGGTTATGCGGGCATCATTATGATTACCGCCATGGAAACCCACGAGCTGGTTACATTTTTGCAAAGCGCCGCCATCCCCATCGTGCTGGTAAACCGCTATATCCGCACGCTGGATATTGATGTGGTGCGCATTGACAACTATCGCGGCGGTTACATGGCCGCGCAATATTTATTGGAAAAAGGCCATCGGCACATCGCCCATTTGGCCGGGCCGCGCAATTCTGCCGCGCCGCAGGATCGTCTGCGCGGCTTTGCGGATGCAATGAAGGACAACAGCATCCCCTTTACCGCCGGCGATATCTGCTATGGCGATCTCTCGCGCGAATCAGGCAAGGACTTTGCCCAATGGCTGGAAGGGCGCGATTATACCGCCGCCTATATCGACAACAACTATATGGCCGCAGGCGCGGTGCATCAATTGCAGAAGATGGGCCGCAGCGTGCCGAAGGATATCAGCATCATCTGCTTTGACGATTCCCCGCTTGTCAACGAAAACGGCCTGAACCTGACCACCATCAGCTGTGATCCCCAGGAGATGGGTCAGGCTACCGCCGAAACGCTGCTCAAGCGAATGGCTGATCCCCTGGGACGCAGGCTGAAAATGATTTTCTCGCCGCAGCTGAACCTTCGCGGCAGCGTCGCACCGCGCAAATAACGCCGCACGTTTGCCTGCACGCAAAAAAACCGGCTATCCGATTTGGACAGCCGGGTTTTTTAATGGGAACGCAGCTTACTGCTCGACGGGATAGATGCAGACCTGCTTCTTATCGCGGCCCAGGCGCTCGAAACGGACGATGCCGCTGGCCTTGGCGAACAGGGTGTCATCCTTGCCGATGCCTACATTGAGGCCGGGATGGATGTGGGTGCCGCGCTGGCGAACCAGGATGTTGCCAGCCAGTACAAACTGACCATCCGCACGCTTGGGGCCAAGGCGCTTGCTTTCGCTGTCGCGGCCGTTGCGGGTGGAGCCCATACCTTTTTTATGAGCGAACAACTGAAGATTAAGTTTCAACATGGTGTTTCCTCCGTTCTGACTTCACCGCAGGGTGATGTGAATATACTTTGGATAGGACGAGGCAACGTCGCGTATTCCCTGTTCAAAGGTGCGCAGGATAATCTGCGCGTCGTGCGTCATCTGATCTTCCGGAACCACAGCCTTCATCAGCCCGTCCCGTACGGTCAATTGCGGCTTGACCCCCGCCACGCTTTCCAATGCGTTTACGCAGGTGGTCGATAGCACAGACACGGCGGCGCATACGATATCGCTGCCTGCCTGGGCGTATCCGGCATGGCCGCGGCACTCAAAGCCGCTGAGCCGCCCGTCCGCGGCACGATACAGGGTAACGCTGGTCATTAGCCGTTGATCGCGGTGATCTCCACCTTGGTGAAGGGCTGGCGATGGCCGGCCTTGCGGCGATAGTTCTTCTTGCTCTTATACTTGAGCACAACGATCTTCTGGCTCTTGCCCTGCTGCAGCACCTTACCGGTAACGGTGGCGCCGGCAACCACGGGATTGCCCACTTCAACGGTGTCCCCACCCAGCATCAGCACGGGGAAGGTGACTTCGTCGTTCACTTCGTTGTTCAGCTTTTCCACATAGATGACGTCTCCCTGAGAGACACGGTACTGTTTGCCGCCGGTAGCAATAATCGCATACATTCTGGCAGCACCTCCTCATACAGAACTCGCCGGGAACTCAGGCATATTGCAGCCACGAGGCAGCGCAGGCGCGCGTTTAGAAGCCTCTCCCGAGCGGCTTACCCAAATAATATACCACACACAGGCGGCAATGTCAATAGAAATTCGCCTAATTCAAGGCGTTTTTCAGCGCTTCGCGCCATATTTCGGTCAGTTTTTCCATCGTCCAGGCCGCGTTGGCCGGGCTGGTGGAGGGCAGAATCCGGTGCGAAATCTGCGGCAGATGGACATATTTTTCATACAGTCTGCCTGCCGCCTGGCCATTGAGCAGGATATGACGAATCTCCCCCTTTGCGGCGAGGGCGGCAATATCGTTTGGCTGCGCGTTTTTGATGCTTGCATCCTGCGAACCGCGGATATCGCAGCGGGCGATCACATCCCACAGCGCAATATGATGAGTCAGCAGCAGCCTCTTTTTATCGGCAATCGTGCGCGGGACAGGCTCCCCCAACACGGCGGCAAGCACGCGCCAGAAGCGATTTTGCGGGTGCCCATAATAAAAATCATTTTGCCGCGATTTGACCGAGGGCAGCGAGCCCAGGATCAGCATCCGGCACTTCGCATCGAACACCGGCTCAAAGGGATGGATAATCGTTTGGTATTCCATAGGCTCTTTCCAAAAACAGCGCCGGGGCGGAGTCTCCCCCGCCCGGCCTGTATTCACTGGAACATACGCTCCAGCTCTTCATATTTTTCCTGGGTAATCAGCGCGTCATGATCCGTGCCCGTCAGGCGGACGATATACGTCCAGCGGCCATAGGGCGTGATATCATGAATGCGATTCAGATTGATGATGTAGCTGCGATGGCAGCGGAAGAACACCGCCGGGTCGAGCCGCGCCTCGGTTTCGGACAGCGTATCCGATGTGTAGTAGCTGCCGCCGTCGGCCGTATAGATGGCAGTGCTGCGATCCTCGCGCTGAACCAGCAGGATATCCTCCATGTTGATAAAGGTTACGCCGTCGCGGTGCTTAAGCATCATGCGCCCGGCGGGCTTTATTCGCTGCACAGGCGCGGGCACAGGATTCTGCGGGCGCTGCTGCACGGCAAGCAAGCGCTCGCGCACGCGGGTCAGCGTTTCAATCACGCGCTCCATGCGGAAAGGCTTCAGCAGATAATCAAACGCATAGACCGCAAAGGCGTCGCTGCGGTATTCCTCATGCGCGGTGGCGAAGATCAGCACGCAGGCAGGATCCTCATCCTGAATGCGGTTGGCGCAGGCCACGCCGTTCATCACCGGCATATCCACATCCAGAAATACCACCTGCGGGCGGTGCTGCTCAAACAGCGCAATCAGCTGCTCGCCGTCCTGCGCCTCGCCCACCAGCTCATAGCCCTCCACGCGCGCGATCATCTTGCGCAGAATCAGCCGCATGCCCGGCTCGTCGTCGGCAATCAATACCTTTATCGCTTGCGTATCGCTCATAACATCCTCAATCTATTTCAGTGAATCACGCGGCGGCCGTTTTTGAACTCCGGCCTGCGCAGCACCTCGCCCATGATCACACCCTGCACCAGGCTTTGGCTATTGGAGAAATTCAGCGTCAGCCCCGGCACGGTATCGCAGGCCAGATCAGGCATCTCCTGATGCTGCAGCGCGGGATGCGGGCGTGGCTTCGCGCGCTCCTCCTCCGGGCAGGAGGCGTCCTTGCCCTCGTGCGTATGCGGGGGTTCGGGAGCCATCTCAATGGAGCCGTCCCAGCTGTCCGCATCGTCGGAGTCAAAGTCCTCCATCTTCAGCTGCTCAGCCTTTGGCTGCATTTGCTTGGGGGACGCAACGGCCGCAGGCTGGGGCTTGGAAGCGGGCGCGGGCCGGGCGGCCGCGGTACGCTGATGCGCCCGTACAGCCGCCTGGCTGTTTTTTCTGCTTTTTGAAGCCACGCTGATCACGATCAACAGGACAACCAGCAGTATTTCCACGGTTTACTTTCCTTTCCAAATGGGCGCTCAGGCCTTTTCCGCGCCGGTGCTGGCCGCAGGCTGCGGCTTGGCGGCATTGGCAATGCCATCGCGCATGTTGGTGTCGGCAATCACATTTTTCATCTGGTAATAGTCCATCACGCCCAGCTTGCCCTCGCGCAGCGCTTCAGCCATGGCCAGCGGCACCTGCGCCTCGGCCTCGACCACGCGAGCGCGCATCTCCTGCACAGCGGCCAGCATTTCCTGCTCACGCGCCACGGCGATGGCGCGGCGTTCCTCCGCCTTGGCCTGGGCAATGCGGCGATCGGCCTCCGCCTGATCCATCTGCAGCTGCGCGCCAACGTTGCGACCCACGTCCACATCCGCAATATCAATGGACAGGATGCGGTACGCCGTGCCATTATCCAAGCCCTTGCTCAGCACGGTCTGGCTGATGAGATCGGGGTTCTCCAGCACGGCCTTGTGCGTTTCGGAGGAGCCGATGGTGGTTACGATGCCCTCGCCTACGCGGGCGATGATGGTTTCCTCGCCGGCGCCGCCCACCAGACGGTTCACGTCCGTGCGCACGGTCACGCGCGCCTTGGCGCGCAGCTCGATACCATCCTTGGCCACGGCGGAGATAGGCGGGGTTTCAATGACCTTGGGGATAACGCTCATCTGCACGGCCTGCAGCACATCGCGGCCGGCCAGGTCGATGGCGCAGGCTTCGGCAAAGGTCATGGGGATGCTGGCCTGCTGGGCGGAAATCATGGCCTTGGCCACGCGCTCAATGTTGCCGCCCGCCAGCAGGTGCTTTTCCAGCTGATCCAGGGTGATATCCAGGCCGGCCTTGCGCACCATGATCAGCGTATCCACCAGACGATGGGGCGAAATGCGGCGCAGACGCATGCCGATGAGCGCGGATACCTTGACCTTTACGCCCGAGGACAGCGCCCGCACCCACAGCCCCAGCGGAACATAGCGCAGAAACACCAGCACCAGCACGACCGCCAGCAGCAGCAATACGAGAATCATTACGGTTGCTCCATCAAATCCCATAGTTTTCCTCTCCTTTTGTCCACTTTCAGATTTTGTTTACAAAGATCTGCGTGCCCTCCACGCGGACGATGCGAACCTTCTGTCCCTCGGACACATATTCGCCGTCGCTGGTCACATGCAGCTTTCCGCAGTCAAACTCAGCAGTGCCCACAGGGCGCAGGGTGTTCTTCACCACGCCCTCCTTGCCCACCAGCAGCTGCATATCCGCGTTTTCGGACGGCGGGGTCTCGGTATCATTGAGAATCAGATCGGATTTTGACAGCCTGCCGCTGGACGCGGATTTGAGCGATACGGATATCGCCACGCCCACAAGCGCCAGCACGGCTACCGTGGTACCCAGCCCGACCATGGCCCCGTATTCATACCAGGTCATGGCCACGCCCGCCAGCAGCAGGATGATGCCCGATATGCCGGGCACGCCGAACCCTGGCATAAACGCTTCCACGATCAGCAGAATCACGCCCGCCAGCACGCAGATGATAATTGGTATCAGCCATTCCATCGCAGCGCGCCTCCCTTCATGCTTTGTGAGGTCAGCATAGCATATTTCACGCGCGATGAAAACATCTTATGCCTGAAAGCATCACTTTTGCGTCTGAATTGTCAGGGAATCCCGCAGGCTGCACACATCCTGCTCGTACACGCTGAGCAGCTCGCGCCGGTAGATAATGGCCGCGGGATGATACAGCGCAAACAGCGGCAGGCCATTGACCGCCGTGTGCCACGCGCCGTGCATATCGCCGATGGTAGATTTATCCCCTGTCAGCGCGCGCAGGGGCACGTTGCCCAGCGTCACCAGGGCACGAGGAACGACCAGATCGATTTCCTTCATCAAAAAAGGCAGGAAAAGGGCAATTTCCTCCTTGGACGGCGCGCGGTTGCGCACGCGCCCGGACGCGCCCCGCGCCGTGGGGCGAATCTTGACCACGTTGCTGACATAGATCTCTTGCCGCTCCATGCCCATCAGCTCCAGAAAGCCATCCAGGTTCTTGCCCGCCTTGCCCACGAAGGGCCGGCGCTTGAGGGTTTCCTGCTCGCCCGGCGCCTCGCCAATCAGCATCAGCGGGGGATGATCGGTATTGCCGTCGCCAAAGACCAGTATTTTATCCTCGCCCGGCCAAAGGGGGCGAAAAAACTGCGTGCACTCCTGCTCAAACGCTTGCATATCCGCCATATCACTGCGCCTCCAGATCCTTTAGTTTTGCCATCACCAGCTGCAAATCATGCCAGGCGTCGCGTTTTTTGCTTTCATCGCGCAATAGCGCGGCAGGGTGGTAGGTAGGCAGGAACCACACGCCCTTGCGTTCCTCCCACTGCCCGTGCTCGCGGGTGATGCGAAAATCCGGCCGCAGCAGCGTTTTGGCGGCCGTCGCCCCCAGCAGCACAATCACCTGCGGGCGCACCAGCGCCACCTGCTCGCGCAGATAGGGCAGGCAGGCCGCAGCCTCCTCGGGGAAGGGCGTGCGATTCTGCGGCGGACGGCACTTGACAATATTGCAGATGTAAACCTCCTCGCGCGTCATGCCCATGGCGGCGATCATCTTGGTCAGCAGCTGCCCAGCCGCGCCCACAAAGGCCAGGCCCTGCATATCCTCGTCCGCGCCGGGGCCCTCGCCGATAAACATCAGCCGGGCATGAATATCCCCCTGCCCTGGCACCTTGTTGTGGATGCGGCGGCACAGCTCGCACTTTTCGCAGGCAAAAATCTCATCATACAGCGATTGCCAGGAGGTTTTCATAGGCGTAGTCTCCCCTTTTGTGCGGTTACTTAAACAGCGCTAAAATAACGTCAAAGGTAGCAGACGCATCCTGCCGCAACCAGGACAGCAGGCTTACGATCAGCAGCACCAGCACCAGCGTGACCGCCACGCCCGCCACCACGGCCAGAAATTCCATCAGGCCCATGGTCAGCCGCCAGCGATCCCGCCGCGCCTCTTTTTCTTCCTCTTTGCGTTCAAAATACGCGTCGCGGTTATCCTGCTGATACATTCTATTTCTTTCCTTTCGCGTTACACATAGTCCATCCAGGGCTGTGCGTCATCCTGCCGGCCAGTCAGCGCGCCGTAATCGCACAGGCCGGGGAAGCCCTGCTGGCGCAGCGCCTCGTAGAGCACAATGGCCACGGAGTTGCTCAGGTTCAGCGACCGCGCCTCGCTGCGCATGGGAATGCGGATGCAGCGATCGTACACTCGGCTGAGCAGCGACTCGGGCAGGCCCTTTGTTTCGCAGCCGAACACCAGAAAATCCTCCGGCCCGTAGCTGACCTCATGATAGCCGCGCGGAGCCTTGGTGGTGGCAAAATGATAGACAGCATGCGGATATTCCGCCATCATTGTATCAAAATCCGGATGGACATGCAACTCCATCAAATGCCAGTAATCCAGCCCGGCGCGTTTGAGATATTTATCGCTCAGCTCAAAGCCCAGCGGCTCAATCAGGTGCAGCACGCTCCCCGTCGCCGCGCAGGTGCGGGCGATATTGCCTGTATTTTGCGGAATCTCCGGCGCGTATAATACGATATGCATGCGACATTCCCTCCCATTTGTAAACCAAATTTGCAAATTCTGCCGTTTGTGGTATAATCATCTTAAAAATGGACAAGGAGCGTATTGATTTCATGCGCAGTGAACCCATTCTGGTCGTCATGGCGGCGGGCATCGGCAGCCGTTTCGGCGGCATCAAGCAGCTTGCTTCCTTTGGCGCTCATGGCGAGTGCATTATTGATTATTCCCTTTTCGACGCCTACCGTGCGGGCTTTCGCCGGGTGATTTTCATCGTCCGGGACGATATTCTGGAGGATTTTCGCCAGAAGATCGGCTGCCATGTGGAAGGGCTGATGGAGACGCACTACGTTCTCCAGCACCTGGATCATCTGCCGGATGGCTGCACCGTGCCCACCGGCCGCGCCAAGCCCTGGGGCACCGGCCATGCCGTCATGTGCTGCCGGGAGTATATCGACGCGCCCTTTGCCGCCATCAACGGCGATGATTTCTACGGCCGCGACGCCTTCCAGCAGATTTACGATTTTCTGTCCCAGCCGCATAAGCCCGGCGAATACGCCATGACGGGCTTTCTGCTAAAGAATACCCTGTCCGAAAACGGCTCGGTTTCGCGCGGCGTATGCCACGCCTCGCCCGAGGGCTATCTTGAAAGCATCGTGGAAAACACGCACATCATTTCCACCTGCGACGGCCCGCTGACCACCACGGACGGTGAAACCTACCGTCTGCTATCCCCAGATACGCCGGTATCCATGAACCTGTGGGCCTTTACGCCCGATTTCATGGATCAGCTGTGGGCGCGGTTCCCCGCGTTTTACCAAAACGCCATGGCAGCCAACCCGCTCAAGGGCGAGTATTACCTGCCCTTCGTGGTCAACGATACCCTGCGCGATGGCGAATCCGCCGTGCGCATGCTGCACACCACCAGCAAGTGGTACGGCATCACCTACCAGCCCGATCTTCCCGCTGTGCGCGAGGCGCTGGCCAGGCTAACGCAGGAGGGCGAGTATCCCGAAGCCCTGTGGGAAAAGTAAGACCCCTAAAGGCAGATGAACAAATCTGCCTTTTTTATTTGCTGGCTTTGCGCATGGCCTCGCACACGCCCAACAGCTGCATATCGCGCAGCTGCTCGGTCGCCAGCTCTTCCAGCCCTTCAATTTCGCGCAGGTCGCAGCCCCAGATTTCGCAGTCCGACAGCGCGGCATAGGCCAGCGCCTCGCAGGGCATATCGCAGCTCAGGCGCGAGAACGCCCGCAGCGCATCGGCTCGATCCAGCACCGGCATGGAGCCGTCCTTGCCTGCCAGGGTATACACACCCTGATCATCCGGCCGCACGCCGCTGTACAGCATTATCAGCGCGCTGACGGCAAAGGCCAGCCGGCGGGGCAGCGCGGCGCTTTTCTGCTCGTACTCCGTCATCGCGGGCAGGATGGCGCGCACATACCGCGCCAGCAGGTTCTCGCCCATCTCAGGCCATTTTTCGCCTGCGCAGGCATTTTCCAGATAGGAGCATACCTGCACGGCGTATTGCAGATTTTCCGTGCGGGAAAAGCCCGCATCGGGCGGCATTTCCTCCGTCAGCGCCTTGCCCAGCAGCGTGCGAATATCCTCATCCTTGAACGCCTCGCCCAGCGTTTCCACCCCTGCCAAGCAGGCGCACACGGCGGCCATCGCCCCCGCCCCGCCCAGCATGCGCGTGCGGCGCAGCGCGTAGGGAGAAAGATCGGGCACGCAGCGCACCGCGTCGCTCTTGGGCAGCGGCAGGCGCGCGGCTGTTTTCTCATCCGCCTCAACGAGCCATTCGGCGCAGTCCGACAGCGTAGCGCAAAAAGCATTGTCGGACACCAGATAGCGCAGATATCCCGGCTGCGCGTGCCGCGCCACGGCGCAGGCAATGGCCGCCTCCAGCAAATGCTGGGCGTTATGCTCCGCCGCCGCGCAGGAAAGCACGATCAGGCCGGGCTTTTTTGCCTGCCAGCGCGCATACAGCAGCGCATCCAGCGCAGCGGGAAAGCTGCCATCTTTCTGGCCGAACACCTCCGCCGTCTCATCGCCCAGCACCAATTGCAGGGTATCGCGCGCCGCCCAGTCAGCGGCGTTTATGTTTTTTTGCATGGGGTATGCGTCGCCGCCCAGCAACGCCGCGCCCCGGCCCATACGGCTGTATATCAGCGCGTGCGCGGTTTCATCCTCATTGAGCGCCAGCGCAGTGCATTTCAGCTCGTCCATTGCATCCTCCAAAGGTTTTTTCACGTGTTTATTATATGCCCTTTACATTGGCTTGTCCAGATACTACAATAATATCATCCCCGATTCAACCGAAAGGAGCGCCCGCCATGGATTCCCCCTGCACGCGATTATCCGTCCGCCGGCTGGTGGAGTTTTCCCTGCGCGCGGGCGATCTGACCCCCGCCAACGCCGCGGCCATGTACGCCGGCATGCTGGGGCACAAGGCGCGCCAGCAGCAAAGCGGCGCCGAGAACGAACGCGCTGTGCGCTGGACAGGCACGCGCGCAGGGATTGCGCTGGAGTTGTACGGCAGGGCGGATATCTTTTATCCCACGCAGGATCCGCCGCTGGTGGAGGAATTAAAGCTCTGTGCCGCGCAGCCGCCCGCCGCTCCCCTGCCCGCCCACCGAGCGCAGGCGTTGTGCTACGCCTTTATGCTGTGCGAGGAATTGGGGCTTTCGCAAATCGCCCTGCGCGTCAGCTATATCACCCAGCAGGGTGATGTATGCGCGGTCTTTGACGAAACGCTCACCCGTGAGCAGGCTGCGGCGAAGTTTGAAGCGATTGTGCTGCCCTATGCGCGCTTCCGCGCCCTACAGGATGATTATCTCGCCCAGCGCAACGCCTCCATCGCACAGCTTCCCTTTCCTTATCCCGCCTTTCGTCCCGGCCAGCGCGAGATGGCCGCGCAGGTATACACCGCCATCGTGCGGCAAAAGCGGCTGTTCGCCTGCCTGCCCACCGGCACGGGCAAAAGCGCCGCCACGCTGTTTCCGGCGCTCAAGGCGCTGGGCGAGGGTAAAACGGAGCAGATTTTCTATCTTACCGCCCGCGGCACCACGCAGCAGGCCGCGCTGGACGCATTAGAGCGCATGTGCGCGCAGGGACTGATCGCACGCTGGGTGGTGCTGACAGCCAAGGAAAAGCGCTGTCCGCAGGCCGAAATGCGCTGCCATCCGGATTTCTGCCCGCGCGCCAAGGGATACTATGACCGTGAGCTGCCTGCGCTGATGGACATTTCCCGGGAAAAGCGCTGGGATCCTGCGCGCATCGATGCACTGTGCGAGCAATACTGCCTGTGCCCGTTTGAGTTTTCGCTCCTGCTGTGTGAAACGGCCGATGTGGTCGTCTGCGATTACAACTACGCCTTTGACCCGCTGGTATCGCTGCGGCGCATCTTCGAGGCTGGACGCACGCCCACGCTGCTGATTGACGAGGCGCACAACTTGCCCTCCCGCGTGCGCGATATGCTGTCCTGCACGCTGGACAGCCGCGAAGCTGCCGCCATCCGTCGTGAAAGCGGCAAGCTGCGCGGGCGCAAAGACACGGTCTATCAGGCTCTGACAGCCTATTTGCAGGCATTGCGCCCCTGCCAGGATGCATTGCAGCTGTCCGCGCCCGTGGACGCGCTGCTCTCCGCCCTCACCCCTGTGCTGGGCGAAGCGCTGGCCGAGGGTACGCATGAGCTGTACCGCACCCTGCTGCTGGCGCGGCTGTGCCTGAAGCGCATGCAGGCGCATCCACAGGAATACCAGGCGCTGCACCAGTCCCATGGAAAAGAGCAAAGCGTCCATCTGTTGCGATTGGATATCGCCGGGCACCTGGCTGCCTGCACGCGGCGCATGCGCGGCTGCGTGTACTTCTCGGCCACGCTGGATCCCCTTCCCCGCATGCGTCAGCTGCTGGGCGGCACGGAGGAGGACGCCACCTTCGCCCTGCCATCGCCCTTTCCCAGCGGCAATCTCATGATCCTCCAGCGCGGGCTGGATACGCGCTATCAGCAGCGCGAAGCCACAGCCCGGCAGGTTGCGCTGTCGCTGCTGGCACTGTATGATGGGCAGGTAGGCAAGTATATTGCTTACTTTCCCAGCTATGCCTATCTGGAATTGATCCGCGATCAGCTGCTGGCCCTGCGGCCCGAGCTGCCCCTGCATGTGCAGCAGCGCAGCATGGACGAGGCCGCCCGCGCGGAGTATCTCCATCGCTTTGAAACGCCGGATACCGTCTTTCTGGCCCTGTGCGTGCTGGGCGGCATCTTTTCGGAGGGCATTGACCTGCCCGGCGCGCGCCTGATTGGCACGGCAGTCGTAGGCGTTGGGCTGCCGCAGGTAAATCCTGCCCAGGAAGCCCTGCGCGCCTGCTACGACGCAGCCTTCGCGGACGGCTTTGGCATGGCCTATCGCTATCCCGGCATGCACCGGGTGCTGCAGGCGGTGGGACGGGTCATCCGCTCCGAAACCGACTGCGGCGTGGCGCTGCTGCTGGATGACCGCTATGCCGACCCACGCTGGCAGGCGCTGATGCCGCCGCACTATCATCCTCAGCTCGTGCGCTCAGAGGATGAAATTCGCGCGCGTTCGCAGGATTTTTGGCGTACGCATGGAATTTAAGAAGTAAGACATATTTTTCTTTGATTTGACAGGAGGCGCGTATGTTACCCAATCAGCCGGCGTTGCTGGATGAAACCGACCGGAAGCTCTACACGCTGCTGGCGCTCAGGGAGCTGGGCGGCTGCACGCATACGCAGCTTTTGTATTTCATGTTTGAAAACGATATCATGAGCTATTTTGACCTCGCCCTGGCTTTGCATGAACTGGTGGACGAGGGGCAGCTTGTGCGCACCAATCATCCGCTGGACTACCTGTACGCCCCCACAAGCGCAGGGCTTGAAACGCTATCCTTCTTTATCAACCGCCTGCCGCACAGCAAGGTAGTGCTCATCTGCGACCGTGCCCCGGCCTGGAAGCAGCGCTTTCAGCGTGAGAAGCAATACGCCGCCAAAGTAACGCAAAACGCCAGCGGCGAATATGTGGTACAGCTTAATCTGGTGGAGGGCAACGTGGCCCGGCTGAGCATCGACCTGCCCGTGCCCGAGCACGCCATGGCCGAGCGCATGGCCCGCCGCTGGCCCGAATGCGCAGGCAAGGTATATCAGCAATTGTTGAAAGCGCTTTGTGAGGAAAACGAATGAGCACCTGGTGCATTTTATTATCCGGCGGCAGCGGGCTGCGCATGGGCACGCAATCCAATAAAACGTTAATTTCCCTGCTGGGCGAGCCGGCGCTCTGCCGCGCCCTGCACACGCTGCGCCGCCATGCGGACGGCATAATCCTGGTGATTCGCCCGCAGGATGAAGATGAAACCCGCACGGCGCTAAACGACGCGCAATTAACCGTCGATGGCGTTGCCTACGGCGGGGCAGACCGGCAAGAATCCGTGCGAAACGGCCTGTCGCTTTTGCCGGAGGACTGCGATATCGTGCTGGTGCACGATGGCGCGCGCCCACTGGTGGACGATCAGACGATTGAAAACGTGCTGTCCTCCGTGCGCAAGTATGGCAGCGGCGTGGCCGCCACGCTCGTCACCGATACCATCAAGCGCGTGGGCGCGGACGATATCGTCGCCGATACTCCGCCGCGTGGGCAGCTTCGCGCCGTACAGACCCCGCAGGGCTTTTCCCGTGCCCTGCTTTGCCGCGCACACGCGGAAATTGCCCAGCGCTGCACCGACGACGCGGCGCTGGTGGAGCAGCTGGGCGTGCCGGTGCATCTGTGCCCCGGCAGCCCGCGCAACCTGAAGCTGACAACCCCGGAGGATATTGCCTTGGCAGAGTTTTATTTAAGCGGCATGCCGCGCATCGGGCACGGCTACGACGCGCACCGGCTGGTGGAGGGCCGCCGTTTTATCCTGGGCGGAGTGGATATCCCGCATGAAAAAGGGCTGCTGGGCCACAGCGACGCCGACGTACTGCTGCACGCCATTGCCGATGCGCTGTTGGGCGCGGCCGCGCTGGGCGATATCGGCCGGCATTTTCCAGACAAGGATCCGCAGTACGAGGGCATTTCTTCGCTGGTTTTGCTGCAAAAGACGGCTGAAATTCTGCGCAATCACGGTTTTGCGCCCATGAACATCGATGCGACCGTGATCGCCCAGCGCCCCAAGCTGGCTCCGCACATCGACCAGATGCGGGAGAATATCGCCGCCGCGCTAAGCCTGTCCGTGAAAGCGGTCAGCGTTAAGGCTACCACCACCGAGCATATGGGCTTTGAAGGCGAGGAGCTGGGCGTCAGCGCGCATGCGGTGGCCATGATCTGCAAAATTTCCGCCTGATTTAATGCAAGAACTTACCATCCTGATTCGTTATATAGGCATACGAATGAACCATGGGAGCGTGAAGTACCAATGTGGACCTGCATCAAATGCAACGCCGTAAATGAAGATACCTACACCATCTGCCCCAAGTGCGGCGCCGCCCGCAGCGCGGGGCGCTTTGGCTCGGGCAACGCCGCCCCGGCGCGCAACGCGGCGGCCTACACCGCGCCCGTGCAGCAGCGGGTCATGCCCTCGGGCGAGCCCGCCGTCCCCGCGCATGCCAACGTGGTCGCCCCGCAGACAGCCTATTACGCTGATTTTTCGCATGTGCGCGCCGGGCGCGGCTTCATGCTGCTGGGCAGGGTGCTGGCCATCGTGATGGCCGCGCTGACGCTGCTGCTGGCCTGGCGGCAATACGATGCGGTATCCGCCGCCGTGCTGGGGTTGATTTTTGACGACCTGGCCGCGCTGTCGGCCTTTGTAAAGCTGCTGATCTATATTCCCCTTGCGCTGGCCGCCGCAGCAATCGCCGCCCTGCCCGGCCTGTGGACGCTGGGGCTGGGCAAGGCGCTGCGCCGCCTGAACCGAATGGAGGAGCTGCTTTAAGGCTCGATAGCAAGCACGCTTCAGTTTTGCCGCCCATCGGGCGGCATTTTCTTATCCAAAGCAGTTGCTTTGCCGATACTCAGCCGTTTCCCGCGCTTTTTCGCGCGGGACTTTGCTATTTTGACGTATCTCGCGCGCCGCTTCGACGCGGCCGTCCCCTCCCTGCGCGTATACTGCTGTATACAATCACAGCATATGGAGCGTGACAGCCGTGCATCAGGCCATGCAGACGGTTGTACAAAGGAAGCGTGCCGCACATAGAAAAAAGCAGCGTTTGCCGCTGCGGCTTTATCTGCGCGAAAGCGGCCCCGCCCTGGCAGGCAAATTCGGGGAAGCCTTTTTGTTCTTTTTTCTCAGCCTCAGCGAGTGCTTCCGCCTGCCCTCTCCCTTTGCCGTGTGCGCGCTGTGCGCGTGGCTGTATACCCGCCGTGGGCTGCTATTTCCCGCCGCTGGGCTATTGCTGAGCCTGGGGCTGCGCCTGCTTTGGGGCGTAGCGATCGATCCGATGCAGTATGCGGGCTGCGCGCTGCTGATGCTGCTGCGCTTTCGCCCGCCGCGGGCGGTATGGATTGCCTCCGCTTGGGCTGCCTGCGCACTGTCGCTGCGGTGCCTGATGATGATCTTCTCCCCCGGCACACAGGAGGATATGATTCTGTGCACGGTGTCGCTGATCGTAGGCGTGCTGTGCACCCCGGCCTTTTGTCACGCCGCCGCGCTGGCACAGGAACGCCGTGCCCGCGTGCGCATTGACGATCTGCTGTGCTGCCTGGTGCTGGCCGCCGTGCTGTTGTGCGGCGCGGGACGGGTAGCAATTGGCATGGTGAATATCGGTTTCGCCCTGGCCGGGCTGGCTATTCTGCTCTCCGCCTGCGTGGGCGGCTGCACGGCCGCCGTGTGCGCCGGGCTGATCGCGGGCATCTCGCTGTCCCTGTGCGGCCATGCCGATGGATATGCGGTGTGCTTTGCCTTCTCCGGCATTGTATGCGGGCTATTCTATGGCCGCAAGCGCTGGGTGCTCGGCGCTATCTATTTATTGTGCGGCGCGTTTACCAGCTACGCCGTGCATTTTTCCATGGATTACAGCTTCATGGCTGCTGCTGCGCTGTCCTGCGTGGTCTTTCTGCTGCTGCCCCGACGGATGGTATCCACCGTGTATGCCTCCGTGCGGCGCATGTCTCCGGACACCGCGGACAATGCCTCCGCCTACGCTCAATGCATGCGCGCGCAGTGGACAGGCAACCTGCTGCGCTTATCCCAGCTGCTGCCACCCGTGCGCGTGGGCGTGCCGGATGAGGAGGAGCAATTAGAGGACGTGATGGAGCGCATGTGCACAGGGTGCGAACTGCTGCCCCGCTGCTGGCACGAAAAATCCCCGGAAACCAAGGCGCTGCTAAGCGAGTATTTTCTGCATGGCGACCGCACCGCGCGCATGGCGGATTGTCCCCGGCTGGAAGCCTGGCCCGCCCTGGCGCTGGACTGTGAACGCGCCGCCCAGCAGCGCGCCCTGCGCTGCGCCTATGCCCAGCGGGAGCGCGAGGCCACACGCACGCATCTGTCCGCCATTGCCCAGGCAATGGGCGATCTGTCCGACGGCCGCGACTGCGACCGCGACGATGATGCGCTCATCGGTGAAGCGGCCTACCTGCTGCGCCGCATGCGTGTGCCGGGACGGCTGCTGTACGCGCTGCGCATCCACCAGCATGTTTCGCTGGCGCTGCGGTTTGAATCGCCCCTCACCTCCCAGCGCATGCTGGAGCGCTACTGCGGCGCGCTGTCGCAGCAATTGGATTTGCCGCTGCACATCGCCCGGCGCAGCAAGGATACCGTCCAGATAGAAGAAACCCCGCCGCTGATGGTGGAGTGCTACCACCTATCGGCTTCGGCGGGGGATGGACGCGGCGAAAACGGCGATTCGCTGCTGCTGCGCTCTGCGCCGGGCGGCACGGAGCTGTCCATGCTCAGCGACGGCATGGGGCATGGCGGGCAAGCGCATGAGGAAAGCGAAAAAACGCTGGAATTGCTGTCGCTGTGCCTGGATTCGGGCTACAATGTGCCGCAGGCGCTGTCGGCCATCAACTGCATCATGCTATCCTCCACAGATGGGGAACAATACGCCACGGTGGATCTTTGCGTATCCGACCTGTGGCAGGGCAAGGTAACGCTGGACAAGCTGGGCGCGTGCCCTTCCATGGTCATCTGCGGCGATACCCTGCGCGTGCTGGAAAGCAGCGCGCTGCCGCTGGGCATCCTGCCCGCGGTGCAATCCTCCACCCACAGCTTTGCCGTGGATGAAAACGATATGGTCATTCAGTTTACCGACGGCCTGGCCGACGCCTGCGGCGGCATGCGCGCGCTGGAAGGGCAGGTGCAGCTGTTCATGCGCGATCGCCTGCACCGCTCCCCCGAAACGCTGTGCACCGCCCTGATGAGCGCGGCCATGCGGCGCTGCGGCGGCGTGCCGCAGGACGATATGACGGTATGCTGCACGCTGTTTAAGCGCCGCAAAAGCAGAAAACGGGAAACCGAAACGCACGAAGGAGCTGGCAGCTTCAATTGACAGCACGCCTGGGCAATGTTAGAATACGCTCATACGTAAGCACAAAAGCGGAGGTTTTACCATGTCAAAAAGAAATTGGCGGAATCTGCAATGGCGGAAGATGCACTATGACCAAAAACTGTGGTTCATTCTCATGTGCTTGCTGCTGTTGTTAATCCTTGTGGCCGCTGCGCTTGACGGCATGGAGATCACAAAAATACCCGACTGGGCCGCACTGCTTTGGGTGGCAGTCAGCCTCTATACCGTTTATAGAAACGTTTACGGTCTGCATATGTATGACGATTCCGAAGCAGACGACGATGATGACGATGACTTTATGTCCATCAGCAAATAACCCATGCCGCCTTGACGGCTTTATTTATCATTACAGCATCATCCCAGCCGCAACATCCTCCACATGATCGCAGAACGCCTGGAAATCGGGATCAGGACGCTGCATATCCGGGTGGGAAAGAAAATACTCCACCGAACGGCGCGCTCCCACGGCATAGGGTGTAAAATCAATGCGGCCAATGCCCGTTACGCGCCGCACTTTGCTGTTGTCAAAGATCACGCTGTTCGCCTTATCGCCCAGGATTGAGCCGTTAAAATCATACAGCCTGCTTTGCGCCAGCAGCCAGGCGGGTACATAGCAGGGGCGATAATCCACCCCCAGAATGTCCGCCAGCGCGCGGTACGCCTGGTTCCAGGTGATTGTTTCATCGCTGGTGATGTGAAAGGCCTCGCCGATGGCGGCCGGATTGCCCAGCAGCCCACAGAAATACACGGCAAAATCCTCAGCCGTGGTCATTACCCACAAGGATTCGCCATCGCAGGCAACTGGCACCCGCTTGCCCTGCATCATGCGCTCCAGCACCGCCCATGCGCCGCCCGCGCCGTGGATTTGCACCGGCAGGCTGCGCTCACAATAGGTGTGACTGGGGCGCACAATCGTAACCGGGAAGCCCGTTCGCGCATGCTCGGCCAGCAACAGCTCCTCGCATGCTGCCTTGTTTCTGGAATACAGCCAGTACGGATTATCCAGTGGCGTATCCTCGGCGATAGGCAGGCGCGGCAGGGGCTTGCAATAGGCGGAAGCCGAGCTGATAAACACATACTGCCGGGCATGATCGCGGAACAGGCGCACATCGCGCGCGGCCTGATCGGGCGTAAACACGATAAAATCGCATACCGCATCATATATGCTATCCCCCAGCAGCTCCGCCACGCGCGCCTCATCGTTGATATCCGCAATCATCTGCCGCACGTTGCCGTCAAAGGGGCGTTCCACGGCGGCATGCTGCCCGCGATTGAGCAGCGTGACCTCCCAGCCCTGTTCCAGCAGTCTTCGTGTTACGCTGGTGCTGATTACTCCCGTTCCGCCGATCATAAGCGCCTTCATCGCAATCCCTCCCATTGTTTTTTATATCATTATAGCGTATCGCGGCGCATCCGGCAAGGCGGAAGCGTTGACAGGAAAATTCCGGGTTGCTATAATCAAGCCATCAGGATACGGAGGACGCGGCCATGGGCGATTTGTTTTCATTTGTTTCAGCATGCGGAGCGAATGATTTTTCGCTGCGCCCGCTTTGCGATGTGGACAGGCTGATTTTCGCGCAGCTGTCCTATTGTGATTTTCTGCCTGCCATGCCCTTTGCGCCCTGCCCGCTGCCCCAGGCCATCCGCGCCATGCTTGCCGCCGCGCCCAGCCCCGACGCCTCGGAGGAGCGCTTTGCCTTTCAGCGCAGCGACGATCAGCGGCTGCTGTCGCTGCTTTTGCACGCCCCGCGCTATGCGCGGATCATGTTCATCGACTTTACCCGCCTGCTGTGTCCGGATGGGCAGCAGTTTGCCGCCCTGACGCTGGCAATCGACGGCGCGCGCCTGCTGGCCTATCGCGGCACGGATAACACACTGGCCGGTTGGAAGGAAGACTTAGCTTTAAGCTGCCAGCCCTGTATTGCCTCGCAGCAGGAAGCGCTGCGGTATCTGCTGCGTCAGGCGCAGGCGCGCCCGGGCGCGCTGTCGGTATGCGGTCACAGCAAGGGCGGCAATCTGGCGCTGTACGCCGCCCTCCATGCCCCCGCTGACGTGCAGGATCGGCTTGCCTGCGCGGTCAGCTTTGACGGCCCCGGCCTGCCCAGCGAAACGCTGGAGCGGCTTTTAACCCCCGTCCTGGCTGCGCGCACGCGCGTGCTGCTGCCCGAGGGCTCGCTGATCGGCATCCTGTTTTCTCAGCCGCCGCAGGTGCGTACCATCGCCTGCAAATGGATGGGGCCGATGCAGCATTATCCTTACTTTTGGCAGGTGGAGGACGGTGGCTTTGTAGATAGCCCCCAGACGCTGTTCAGCCGTGCGGCAGCGCTGACGATGGAAAAATGGCTCCTGCACCTGACGCTTGCCCAGCGCGAGCAGTTTACCGAGCTATTGTTTGATATTCTTCAATCCACTCAGGCGCAGACGCTAAACGATCTGGTGCGCGGCTGGTTTTCAAACACCCTTCCCATCGCCCGCGCCATCCTTTCGCGCGTGGATATGCCCAACATCCGCCTGTGCGCGCACATGTTGTTTTCATTCTGGCGCGCGCTGGCCGAAAGCGCGGGAATTCTGCTTTCCGGATCCGAAAAGCCTTGAATATCGCGGCAATGCATGATAAAATGTAAATAATTTACGCGAGAGGAGCGAAAAGATATGAAAAAGTTCTTTGAGGAGTTTAAGAAGTTCGCCATGCGCGGCAACGTGATGGACATGGCGGTCGGCGTTATCGTGGGCGGCGCGTTCGGCAAGATCGTCACCTCCCTGGTCAACGATCTGTTTATGCCCCTGATCGGCCTGCTGACGGGCGGCGTAAACGTATCGGGTATGTTCCTGCTGCTGGGCAAAGCGCCCGAGGGCACGGTGATTAACACCATCGACGAGGCCGCCGCGGCGGGCATTGCCACCTTTAACTATGGCAATTTCATCCAGACTGTCATTGACTTCATCCTGGTTGCGCTGTGCATTTTCCTGTTTATCAAGCTGGTCAACAAGCTGGAGCATAAAAAGCCCGAAGCCCCCGCGCCAGAACCGCGCAAGTGCCCCTACTGCTTCAGCGTAATCGATGACAAGGCCACCCGCTGCCCCCACTGCACCAGCATGCTGGAGGAAAAGAAATAAGTGAAATTCACAGGCTTTTTCTGGGATTTTGACGGCACGCTGTTTGACACCTATCCGCGCATCAACCGCGCCATGCAAAAGGCCTTTGCCGAAATCGGCATGCAGGTAAGCATTGAGCAGCTGCTTCCGCTGACCAAGGTCTCCCTGCCGCATACCGCGCAGACGCTGGCGGGCGAGCGTGCCAAGGAAGTGCTGCTGGCCTATAACGCCCACGCCGAGGACGAGGGCTACGATACCATGCCGCCATTCCCCGGCGCAATCCGCCTGCTGCAAAGTGTATGCGCCCACGGCGGGCACAATTACCTGTATACCCACAGCAGCCGCAATGCCATCGATGCGCTCAACCACTACGGCATCGCCAGGTATTTCACCGATATCGTCACCTCGGAGGATCATTTTCCCCGCAAGCCCGCGCCCGACGCGCTGCTGTACCTGATGGATAAGCATCACATTTCCCCCGCGCAGTGCGTCATGATCGGCGACCGCGATATCGACCTGCTCAGCGGCATCAACGCGGGCATGGCCGGGGCGCTGTTTGATCCCGAGGGGTTCTACCCGGATTTTGATACGCCCTATCGCTATAACACGCTGACCGAAATGATGCGCGACCTGACCTGGGAAGAGGAGGAGCTGGATCTGAGCCTGGCCGACATGCTGGAAATGCAGACCGAGCTGCACGCCGAGCACCCCGAATGGGGCGCGCTGGACGCCACTGCGGGCCGCAATCAGCTGCTTTGGCTGACAGGTGAGCTGGGCGAGGTGATCGACGTGGTCAAAAAGAACGATCCGGCGCATCTGTCGCAGCCTTGTTATGCGCGCGATTGCCTGACGGAGGAAATCGCGGACGTGATGATGTACCTGAACGACGTGCTGCTGTGCTACGATATCGCGCCCGAGGAAATCTCCCGCGCCTATTATAAAAAGCACCTGTACAACCTGCGCCGCAATTACCGGCAGCAAAACGAGGATCGATACGGCAAATAAAAGGAGGCGCTGTCCATGCCCGGTAAGCCCCAGCACCGCATCACCCAGCCCGGCCCGCTGCATGATGAGCGCGGCCGCCTGACCCAGCGCGGCTACGCTACATCGCTCTTGCTGCAATATGACCGCAGCCGCGTGGCGGCCTCTCCGCTGCGCATCAAGGAGTGGGATTATTACTATATCAGCAATGATTCCTTCGGCCTGGCGCTGACGATTGACGATAACGGCTACATGAGCCTGGACAGCATCTCCCTGCTGGATTTTGACGCAAAATGGGAGCAGACCACCTCGCGCATGGGCTTTATGCCTTTGGGGCGGCGAAAGCTGCCCGCCACCTCAGTGCGCGGGGATATCGACGTATCCGGCCGCGGGTATGAAATGCACTTCAAAAACGACGGTCTTTGCCGCAGCCTGTATGGCAGCATGCAGAATTTTCGCGGCACGGACGCCATTAGCTTTGATATCACCCTGACCGACGCGCCCCGCGATAGCATGGTCATCGTAACGCCCTTTGCCAAGGATGAAAAGGCGTTCTACTATAATCAAAAGATCAACTGCCTTCGAGCCGAGGGGAGGGCGCTCTTCGCCGGGCGGGAGTATCTATTTTCCCCCGCAACGTCCTTTGCGGTGCTTGATTGGGGGCGCGGCGTGTGGACCTATGAAAACACCTGGTACTGGGGCTCGGCCTCCGGCATCGCGCAGGGGCGGCGTGTCGGCTTCAACGTCGGCTACGGCTTTGGCGATACCAGCGCGGCCAGTGAGAACATGGTATTTGTGGACGGCGTCGCGCACAAGCTATCGCAGGTGACGTTCAACATCCCCATGAAAAACGGGCGGGAGGATTACCTGTCCCCCTGGACGTTTACCAGCGACGATGGGCGGTTTGAGATGGATTTCGCGCCCATCCTGGATCGCGCCGCCTGCACGGATGCAAAGCTCATCCTGTCGGATCAGCATCAGGTGTTCGGCCGATACTCCGGGCGCATGATTCTCGATGACGGCAGCGCGCTAGAAGTAAAGAGCCTAACAGGCTTTGCCGAAAAAGTACACAACAAATGGTAATAATCTGCCGCGCCTGGCGTGCAGCCGGCGCGGTCTTTTTGTAAGGAGGAATCAGCTTTTATGGAGCATTTATCGCAGGATGCGGCCCTTTTTGCCGCCATTTCGCGCGAGGCACAGCGCCAGCGCGACAATCTGGAATTGATCGCATCGGAAAATTACGCCAGTCCCGCCGTACGCGAGGCCATGGCCACGTGCCTGACCAATAAATATGCCGAGGGCTATCCCGGCCGCCGCTATTACGGCGGATGCGAGTTTGTAGACGAAGTAGAAAATCTGGCCATTGCGCGCGCCAAGCAGCTATTTGGCGCGGAGCATGCCAACGTGCAGCCGCACTCGGGCAGCCAGGCCAACATGGCCGCCTATATGGCCCTGCTGCAGCCCGGCGATGCCATTCTGGGCATGGATCTGAATCACGGCGGCCACCTGACGCATGGCTCGCCTGTCAATTTCAGCGGCAAGCTGTACCGCTTTCACAGCTATGCTACCGACGAAAACGGCCTGATCGACTATACCGCCATCCGCGAGCAGGCGCTTGCCGTGCGTCCGCGCATGATCGTGGCGGGCGCATCCGCCTATCCGCGCACGATTGACTTTTCCATTTTCCGCAATATCTGCGATGAAGTAGGCGCGTACCTGATGGTCGATATGGCGCACATCGCCGGGCTGGTGGCGGCGGGCTGCCATCCGTCGCCTGTGCCCTATGCCGATATCGTCACCACCACCACCCACAAGACGCTGCGCGGCCCGCGCGGCGGCATGATTCTGTGCCGCGCAGAATACGCCAAGGCCGTGGACAAGGCGGTTTTCCCCTGCACGCAGGGCGGCCCGCTGCTGCATGTAATCGCCGCCAAGGCCGTCTGCCTGGCAGAAGCGCTGCAGCCTGCGTTTATCCAGTATCAGCAGCAGATCGTCCGCAACGCCGCTGCGTTGGCCGATACGCTGCTGGGGCAGGATTGCCCGCTGGTATCCGGCGGCACGGACAACCACCTGATGCTGATGGATCTGCGCAGCGCACCCATGACCGGCAAGCAGCTGGAGCTGGCGCTGGACGCGGTGCACATCACCGCCAACAAAAACATGATTCCCAACGACCCGCGCAAACCCAACGAAACCAGCGGCCTACGCCTGGGCACACCTGCCGTGACTACGCGCGGAATGCGCGAGGACAGCATGGCGATCATTGGCCGCTGCATCGCCGACGCCCTGTATCAGCGCCGCCTGGCGAAGGAGATTGCCACCGAAGTATTGTCGCTGACGCAAAAATACAGCCTATATCTATGAGGTGCATATGACGCACAATTATCCGTTTTTGGACGCGCTGCTGCGCAGTTATCCCGGCTCGACCTGGGATTACAAGGCCGAGTGGGGCTGGGAGCGTTATCAGGTGAGCGGCAAGATGTTCGCCGCCACCTGCCTGTCCGGCCCCGAGCATCATGCCTATGCCGGCCATCCCCTGCTGACGCTCAAATGCGATCCCCTGCACGCGCAGGCCCTTCGCACCGAGTATCCCGATATCCAGCCCGGCTTTTACATGGATAAAACAAACTGGATTTCCATCTTTCTGGATGGCAGCGTGCCCGAAGCCCTGCTGCGCGACCTGTGCGCGCAGAGCTACCAACTGGTTTTCAGTAAGCTGACCAAGAAAATGCAACGGGAGATCAAGGGAGAATAATTGAAATGCCGAAGATTGCTATAGCAGTTACATCTTCGGCATTCTCGTTATCTCCTTGAACGATAGTTTCTATAGTATTCCACTTTATCATTGTATACACCCTGTTCATGGTGGTTTTGTTCTGTCATCAGGTTTTGCTTTTCCATCCAGTCCATTAGCATGCACTTAATCTGATTTGTATCTTCAATCAGTTCGCCAGTTCCTATAATCATTATTCCCCCGACCGCACATAAAAATGCACTCACAACAAACGATATAAATGCCTGTAGTGGAGGTATTCCGTTAGCCGACAAATATATACATGTGATAAAAGAAATAATTACACCAATCCCTATCGTTGCTTTTCCCCAAGTCTGTATCCATTTTCCAGTTTTCTTCATCGAAGTACATTCCTTTCTATTTGTTTTTCTCATTATAAATCACTTTTCATTGTCTGTAAAGGCAAAGCAGAAGCCAATTTACACATTTAAAAAGCGGCAGCTATTTGTTTAGCTACCGCTTTTCTTCATTTTTCCTTTTTCGCAAACAATCTCACAAGTCCGCGCAACGCGCGAGGCAGCTTCACGCATACAATCCGCACCGCCATGGGCATCCCTCCTATTTGCGAAGCAGCAGCAGCCCCACGATCATCAGCGCCGCGCCAATCAACGACAGCCACGCCCACAACGGCACGCACAGGATAATCAGGATCACGCCCGCCACAATCAGCACAATGCCGATGATGCGGGTGATCTTTCCGCCTTTGGATGGATACTTGGCAATGCGCACCGGCTCGCAGGGCATACGCGCCACCTCCTTGTGCTCCATCCTATGCGGCAAAGGTGGCTGTTATGCCGGGATGCGATACAGGCGCATCGCGTTCTGCGTGGTGATCTGCGCCAGCTCTTCTGCGCTCACGCCGTGTACCTCGGCCTGCTTTTCCAGCACATAGCGCACATAGGCAGGCTCGTTACGCTGACCGCGCAGGGGCACAGGGGTCAGATAGGGGCTGTCCGTTTCGATTAGCAAGCGCTCCAGCGGCACGGTCTGCGACGCGGATAGGACCGAGGCGGCTTTTTTAAAGGTAATCGGCCCAGCAAAGGAGACGTAAAAGCCCATTTTTACATACTCGCGCACCAGTTCAGCGCTGGCGGAGCAGCAGTGAATCACGCCCTGCGGCAGCAGATCCGCCCGTGCACGCAGCATATCGTAGGCGTCTCCATGCGCATCGCGAATGTGCAAAATGACCGGCACATCCAGCTGCCAGGCAAGCTCTAACTGCTCGGAGAATACCTGTTTTTGGATATCCCGGGGAGAGAAATCATAGTAGTAATCCAGCCCGATTTCCCCCAGCGCCACGCATTTGGGCTGCGCAAGCAGAGCCTGGAGCTGCTCCAGATAATCCGCCGGCGCATCCTTGGCTTCGTGTGGATGCACGCCTGCCGCGGCATAAATAAAATCATATTGCTGCGCCAAATCCAGGCAGCGCCGAGAGGACGGCAGATCGCTGCCCACGCAGGTGCAGCGCGTTACGCCCGCCTCGCGCATGCGCGCGATGGCCTCGGCGCGATCTAAATCAAACTTTTCATCATCCAAATGGCAATGGGAATCAAACAGCTTCATTATCATTAACCTTCGTTTTGCTTGGCAGTATCCGGATATTTGAGGTTGTATGCCGCAATACAGTTCTGGATGACGTTAACCGCCTCTTCGCGCCCGCACATCTCGGTCACCTTGGTCTTTTTGTTTTCCAGCATCTTATAGACCTCAAAGAAATGCGAGAATTCATCCAGCTGATGCCGGGGCAGGCCGGAGATGTCGCGGTAGCAATTCATGGAAGGATCGCGCAGCGGCAGCGCGATGATTTTCTCATCCGCCGATTCGCCGTCCACCATGCGGATCATGCCGATGGGATAGCAGCGCACCAGCGTCAACGGCAGAATGCTCTCCTGGCACAGCACCAGCACATCCAACGGGTCGCCGTCCCCTGCATAGGTGCGCGGGATAAAGCCGTAATTGGCCGGATAGTGCGTGGCCGTGTACAGCACGCGATCCAGAATCAGCATACCCGTTTCCTTATCCAGTTCATATTTGTTTTTGCCGCCCTTGGAAATTTCAATGCAGGCGATAAAATCTTCCGGGGTAATGCGCGAGGCGGAAATATCATGCCAAATGTTCATGCTTGTTTCTCCTTTCATTGGGCAAGCATATTTTACCACAGAACCGCGCATTTGAAAACCCCACAGGCAATATACGACAAAAAGCTCCTTTCAGCTTAAAAGCCGAAGGAGCCAGAAGGCAGCACGCTTATTGTATTGTGCAGGTGTAACAATCAATCAGCCCTCGCGGTTGTAGTGGCTCGCAAGCGCATTCATCGCATCGGCCACCTTGGCAATGTAGACAAACGGGCCTACCAGTAGCAGGATGCCCAGCACGTTCCAGCCCCAGAAGGTCTTGGCCGAAATGCTCTGCTCCAGGCCGCGGCGCGCCATTTCATCGCCGATGCGGTTGCAGAGCTTATGATTCCACACAAAGTAGCCAATGCCCAGCGTCAGCGGATTTACCACAAAAAACAGCAAGCAGTAGTGCATGGTCTTCTTGCCGTCATAGCGGCTGGCAATCACATTGATGTCATTGGAGATGCCGGACCAGAAAACGATGGGATAAATCCCCAGCGTAATCAGCGACAGGAAAAAGAGCTTCCAGAATCCGCGATCCGTCTTCAGCTGTCCCACCGGCGAAGGATTATGCGTACGGACGAAGGTGTTTGACTCGGACATATTGCTATCTCACTTTCCCGTATTGCCGGGGAAACGCCCGCACAGCAGGCGTTTCCCCGGGCATGATGTGTTACTCCGCCAGCGTCTTGCCGATGTGCTTGAGCATGCTGTCAATCAGCTCAATCCACTCGGTGCGGTACGCCATGAAGGCATGGGTGTACTCGTCAGTATGCATGGCCTTGTTGCACATGTACAGCAGCACGTCGGTATCGCCGCCCAGATCGTTGGCGATGCTGTATTCCACGTCATACTCAAAGCGGTTTTCAATCTTCTCGGGCTCAACGGTGGTTACGCTGTCGTAATCCGGGAAGAAGGTGAAGTAGGTGTACTCATCCTTTTCGGTCACATTGGGAATGCTGTACTTGTAGCTCACCTTTACCTTGTCGCCCTTTACAAGCACGGCCACGGTGCCCACCAGGTAATGATCGCCGGAGATCATATCGAACATCTGCAGGCCATCCTGGCTCAGATCAACGGGCGTGAAGCGGAACCACTTGTCGGTCAGTTCCGGGCTGATATCGCAGAAGCGCGGGCCTACCGAGCGGATATTGTTCAGCTGCCACTTGCGGCGAAGGACGGGGATGGGTTCTCCGTCAGGACCATCAACGATCTTGATGATATCGGAAAGCTTGCCGCCCTTTTCGAGAAGATGGTACGTTCTACCGTCCTCTTCGAAATAAGCTCTAGTATAATCGAAAACAATGTTTTTAAAATCTTCACCCAGCAGGAAAAGAACCCATTCCTGCTTCTGACCAGGATGCGATTCGAGCCAATCATCGGCTGCCGCCTTGCCTGGATAGAAGGCAAATAGAGGTGTATCAGTAGTATGCGTATCAGAATTATCGTATTGAATGGTTCCTCTCTCGTCCTTCCACACACTCATCCAACGAAATTTCGATCCATTATAGGTAACATTGAAAACAGGTTCTTCTGTTCCATAGTACACTCGTTTCGGCAAGTCATCAGAAAGTGTCGGCGCGGCGGCGAGGGCGGCAGTGCTGCACAGCAGCAGTGCAAGAACTGCCAGAATACTTACGATGCGTTTCATTGGGGAATCCTCCTTCAAAATAATGGTTCTTTATCACAGCCGTATTGGCTGTCATAAGCATTAATCATCCATGCGGGTGCGGCGCATCATGTCAGACAGGCACAGCGGTTTGTTTTCCATCCTTTCCTCTGCCTATGCCTGAGCTTTGCAGCAATTGAGTCTCCGTGCGTTCCGCCCTTCCTATGATGGTAAACGAGCGGCTGCACCGCTTTCCGCATTTGTCGCGCTCATTATACAACAACTACCATTAGTTGTCAATAACTACCTTTAAGTTTTTGAAATAAATATTCATCCGCATAAACTGAGGAAGGAGGTGATATTTTTAATGCTCGAAAGGCTAAAGATGTTGCGCATGCACGCCGGCATCAGTCAAAAAAAGCTGGCGGACATGATGCAGGTCAGCCAGCAATCCATCAACAAGTATGAAAACCACAATGTTCAGCCTGATCTGCAAACGCTGATCAGATTTGCCGATTTTTTTCATGTATCCGTTGATTATTTAATCGGATATTCGGATATCCCAGCGCGTCTTGACAGCATGGACGAAGGGACTGAAACGGAAGACGAGGCTCGCACGCTAACGCTTTACCGTCAGCTTACCCCGCAGGAAAAGCACAGCATTAAGCTGATTTTGCAAAACTACTGCCGAAACAAAACAAGCTCCGCCGATATGAATCAGCAAAGCCTGATTGAAGATGAATGATTATTCGTCCAATATCTGCGACTGCATTTTCAGGTAATCCTCGCGGGTAATCAGGGTACGGCGGGGCTTGGGGCCCTCATCCTGGGATACGATGCCCATGTTGGCCATGGTATCAATCAGTTTGCCCGCGCGGGAATGCCCCAGTCCCAGGCGGCGGCGCAGCATGCTGATGCTCATCTGCCCGCTCTCCACCGCCATGGCGATGGCGCGCTGCAGCAGCTCGTTTTCAGTATCCGCCTGGTATTCCGGCTCGTCCGCATGCCCATTCTTGCTATTGGCTGCCTTTTCCTCCTCAGCCGTCACGCGCTCCATATGCTCGTCGATGCGGTCGTCATACAGCGCGTCGTTATGCTCCTTGATATAGTCGGTAATCTCGGACACCTCGTTATCTGACACAAAGCAGCCCTGCACACGCAGGGGACGGAACTCGCTGCGCGGGAAGTAGAGCATGTCGCCCTTGCCCAGCAGCTTTTCCGCGCCGACAGAATCGATAATGGTGCGGCTGTCCACGTTGTTAGCGACGGCAAAGGCAATGCGGCTGGGGATGTTGGCCTTGATTACGCCCGTGATAACGTCTACCGAGGGGCGCTGGGTGGCAACGATCATATAAATGCCCGCGGCCCGCGCCAGCGCGGCCAGGCGCTGAATGGACTCCTCCACGCTCTTGCGGCACTGCACCATCAGGTCGCTGAACTCATCGATAATGGCCACGATATCGGGCATTTTGTCGTTGTCGTTGGTCATTTTCTTGTTGTAGCCCGCGATATTGCGCACGCCGGCCTGCTGGAATTTGCGGTAGCGGTCGCCCATCTCCTGCACCAGCCAGTCCAGCGCGGCGGCAGCCTTCTTGGGATCGGACACCACCTCGGTCAGCAGATGCGGAATGCCGTTATAGGGCTGCAGCTCTACCAGCTTGGGATCGATCATGATCATGCGCACCTGCTGGGGCGTAGCGCGATAGAGAATGCTTTGAATGATGGCATTGATGCACACCGATTTACCGCTGCCGGTAGCGCCGGCAATCAGCATATGCGGCATATCGGACAGCTCGCAGATGATGGGCGTGCCGGTGATATCCTTGCCGATGGCCACAGCCGTGGGTGAGGGATTGGCGCGCATGGCGGGACTGTCCAGCACCTCTTTGAGCGTCACCATGCTGACCTTCTGATTGGGCACCTCGATGCCCACCAGCGACGTGCCAGGGATGGGGATTTCAATGCGCAGACCCACGGCCTTCATCGTCATGGCCAGGTTGTTGGAGATGGTGTTAAGGCGGTTTACGTTTACACCGTCAGCCAGGCGCAGGGCAAAGCGCGTAATCGCCGGACCATGCACCACATACTCCACCCGCGCCTCGATATTAAAGGAGGCCAGCGTATGCTCCAGCAGCTGCGCGCGGCCATTGTCCTCGGCGGAGGTATCGGTCAGCTGACGCTTGGGCTCCTGCATCAGCGTCAGCGGCGGGAAGGCATACTTGCCCGTAACGGCGCGGATGGCCTCGGCCGTGTGCTTCTGGGCAAAGGGATCTTGCTTAGGCGCGTTTTCATTGCGCGGCGTGATAGGAATACGCTCGCCCGTCAGCTTGACGGCAGGATCGGTATATACCTGCTTGACCTCGCCCGAAACATGCCGCCCGCCGCTGACCGTGCTGGCGCTCATCGGAATCGGCACAGGCTTCATGGATGCGGCCGGAATGCGCTGCTGCTCTACCTGTGTATCATCGATAGGCGGGATATCCTCACTGCGCTCATACCAAGGCAGCTCATCCTCGGACTCCTCCGGAGGCTGCTCATCGGGCTGCGGCGCGGGGGCGGATTGATCAAAGAAGCTGCCAAAAGGCGCGGGCTGCGGCGTGTCGCTCGGCTCCGCAGGCTGTGTGGCAGGCTCCATCTGCTCCGTCTGTTTTTCCGCCGCGCGCTGACGGCGCGTTTTGCGCGCAGGCTCGGCGGCCGGCTGCGCATAGGGCTCTCCCACCGGGATATGCTCCTCGTACAATACGCCTGATTCCACCGGCACAAAGCCGCGCTGCATCATGGGATCGGGCTGTGGCTCGGCCTCCGGCTGCATCGTGGGCGCATCGTCCGGCACCAGATAGGAAGGTTCGGGATCGCTCTGCACGCTGGTGGTGGTATAGTTGACCGTCTGCGGGCGAATGAGCGGCTCCACGGGATGCTGCTGCTGCGGCTGGAGCGCGCTTTGATATGCATCGGTCTGCGGCGGCAGATCCTGCTGCGCCAGCTCCTGCTCCTGTTGGTGGCGCTGATAGCGGCGATCGCTCATGGAGGTGATCAGCTCCGCCGGGTTCAGGCGCAGCAGCACCAGCAGCAGCACCAGCTCCAACATGATCAAAAGCGTCGCGCCGCCCACGGTGTTGAACACGCTGTACACCGGATAAGCAATCAGCATGCCCAGCAGCCCGCCGCCAGCCAACTGGCCGCCGTTAAAGCCGCGCAGATTATACGCGCCCGTCAGGTACGCGCTAAAGGAGGTATTATCGATCAGTCCCAGCACATTTTTATTGTTGTTGGCAATGTAATTCATCAGCGTGTTGCCGCGGCTGGACACGCTGGTGACCAGCGTCAATATGCCCAACAGGCACAGGTACATGGCCAGCAGCAGCAAATAGGCGCGCGGGGATATGCGCCTGCGCGCGGATACGCACAACATCGCCCCGCCAGCCAGGGCAAACACAGGCAGCAGCGGGCACAACACGCCCGCCAGGCCGTTGGCCGTATCGCGAAACAGCCGCAGCGTGTTCCAGGCCGATACCGTGCTCATCACCATGGCAAACGCCCAGCCCAGGCCAATCGCCAGCAGCACGCCGCCCAGCGCCAGGCGCAGGGGGCCGCCGCGATCGGTTGTCAATATCTGCGCATTCTTTGCTTTCGCCTGCGCCATGAATTCTATCTCCTTATCAGCGATTGTTATGGATTGGTCGCGGTAATTTCCGCCGCGTAAAGCAGCTGCGTCTCCGTGTCAAAATAGAACGTCAGCGTGTATGCGCCGCATGCATATTGCAATCCCTTTCCCACAGGCATACGATTGTATTCCGCCGTCTCGGCGCTGATTTCCACGCTTGCCTGCGGCTCTCCCAGCAGCGCGATAACATTCTGCTGCGCGGCCGCACCCGTGCTCAATCCGCCCAGGCAGATTTCACGGCTGCGCACGGCGGTGATCAGGGCAGCTTCGTCATCCTCCGCGCCTCGGGGCGCGACAGCATACGCACCATAAAACAGAGGGGATTCAAATTCGAAGATTTCGCCATCCTCGATATAGTCCGGCTCGCTCAGCGTACCATAGGCAGTCAGCGCCGCATGCAGGCTTTCCCCCACGCGCAGCTCGGGCATCCCGGCCAGGTATCCCTGCGCCGCCGCATCGCGCACCTGCTGGGCCAGCTGCCCGGCCGGCAAGCCATCCTGGGGCGATACGCCCGCGGGCAGAAGGTCTGCCAGCAGATCATACCGAATCAGTACCGCGCCGCTGTTGCCCGAAAAGAAGCTAAAGCGCTCCGCCGGATAATGAATCAGCAGCCCTCGGGGCGTAAAGCACACGCTGTCCAGCGGCACGGGCAACAAGTCGTTTGCATCCAGATAAGTGTTCAGCTGCTCCTGATAGCCCTCCACACAGGCCGTCAGGCGCTCCTCCAGCGCCGTCTCATCCAGGATCAGCGCGTCCAGCGATACGCTTTCGCCCGTATCCAGATTGATCAGCGCCGTGCGCACCTGCTGGCCATATCGGCCGAAGCGAATGCTGCCTGAGGCCGTCAGGCACAGGCTTTCCAGCCGCGCGCCGTCCGCAAGGGTAAACGCATAGCGCTGCGTCTGCAGCGTTACCCCTTCGCCCAGCGCCAGCAGCTGTGCGGATTGCTCCGCAATCCATTGCGCCGAAAAAGCGTTGTCCTCCGTCTGCGTTATCTCCGCGCAGGCCATGCCCAGCGGCAGTGTCATTAGGCAGGTCAGAATGATCGCAAGCAGTTTTTTCATCATGCGTTTACACCTCCGTTTCTACGCTTTATTGTACCGCAAAGGGCTTTTGCCTGTCAAACGCCGGGGAAGATTTTACAGTTTGGCTGTGAAATCGCACAGGCTTTCGGCAATATAATCCAGGTTTTTCTGGTCCGCCTGAGTGTCGCGCCTGGTGTGGATATCGGTGGTATAGAAGCCCATGCCCTTCTTGCGGCGACAAGCCACGATGACCACGCCGCAGCGGAAGGCCTGATGATCGGAATTGCACACGCTGCCCGTGACGCCATAGCAATGCGGCTGCAGGCCGTCGCGGGGCGTAAAGCTCTGCTCCAGCAGCGCGTACTCCGCCTTGGCGCGGGCATAGTTTTTGCCAATCACCAAAATGTGCTCGCCAACGCCCACGCAGTCCATGTTGATCAGCAGCGTTTGCTTTTTGATCTTGGGATTAGCCGCCGCGAAGGCGCGGGAGCCCAGACGGCCCTTTTCTTCATTATCAAACAGGATGAACGCGGCCTTTTCGCGCTGCTCCTTGGGCATGCGCGCCATGGTTTCCATCACCGCGGCCACGCCCGAGGTGTTGTCGTTCGCATTGTTTGGGTTAGCCGGCCCGGCAATCATCAGCAAAAGCAGCGCATAATAAACCACCAGGGCGATGATCAGCGACAGGCTTGCATTGCGCATCAGCAGCTGCGCGCCCACAAAGGCAATGGCAGCGGCCAGCAGCAAAACCAGAATGATCCCCAGCTGATACAGGGCAAACATGGGGATATTGCGCGGCGTCATCAGGTTGGGAATGGGCAAGCGCGCCGGGGTATCATAGTGGGCGGTATAGATCACCTGCGCATGCTTGGGGCTGCCAAACACCACATTGCAGTGCCGTCCGCGCGCCAGCTCCTCCACCCGCGCGGAATAGCCCAGGGTCTTGCCCTGCGCTACCGCCCATTTGCGAAACGCTTCTTTTTCTTCCTCGCGCTTCCGGACCGGAAAGCGCGCCGTAATATCCTGCAAGTAGCTCATTTTACTCTCCTATAATTTATAAAGCGTGCATTTTTCATTATAATGGGCGGCAAAACGGATGTCAATTGTGCGCACATCAAAAGCCCCCCGGAATTTTCCGGGAGGCTGATTTTCGCTTGAAAAGGCGATTAGGCCTTCTTGGCGATCTGCGCCAGCTGGGCGAAGCCCTCCGCGTCGTTGACAGCCAGATCGGCCAGCATCTTGCGGTTGACCTCAACGCCCTGCTTCTTCAGGCCGCTGATAAGGGTGGAATAGTTCATGCCGTTCATGTGAGCGGCGGCGTTGATGCGGGTGATCCACAGGCTGCGGAACTCGCGCTTGCGCAGCTTGCGGCCGGTATAGGCATAACGCAGGGAGCGGCGAACCTGCTCGCTCGCGGTGCGATACTGCTTGGACTTCGCGCCAAAGTAGCCCTTTGCCAGCTTGAGCACCTTACGACGCTTCTTATGGGCGGTAACAGCCCTCTTAATACGTGCCATGGTAAATCCTCCTTGCCGGAAATGGGCTTATTTGTACGGGATCAGCGTGCGGATGGTAGCGGCTTCAGCCTTGTTCTGCAGCACGCCGCCCTTACGCATATGACGGATGCGCTTGGTGGTCTTCTTGTTGAGGATGTGGTTGCAGTTCATGCTCTTATGCTTGACCTTGCCAGTCTTGGTCAGAGAAAAGCGCTTGGCTGCGCCGCGATGCGTCTTTTGCTTAGGCATAGGGGTTCCTCCTTCCAGGAATGATATAAGGATTATTCGGCGGCAGGCGCGCTTTGCGCGGCCTTGGCCTTGTCACCCTTGACAGGTTTGTCCGCCTTGGGGCCCAGGATCATGATCATGTGCCGGCCTTCAAGCGAGGGACGCTTTTCGACTACGGCGACGTCCTTGGTGCGATCAACAAAATCCTGCATCACCTTCAGGCCGATTTCCGTGTGGGTAATCTGCCTGCCGCGGAAACGAATGGAAACCTTGACCTTATCGCCGCCCTGAAGGAACTTGATGGCGTTCTTGGCCTTGGTCTGCACGTCGTTTTCCTCGATGGTGGCCGAAAGCTGCACTTCCTTGACGGAAATGACCTTCTGGTTTTTGCGCATTTCACGCTCGCGCTTGGCCTGCTCGTAGCGATGCTTGTCATAGTCCATCAGCTTGCAGACAGGCGGCTGGGCGTTGGGCACAATTTTGACCAGATCCAATCCGGCCTCCTCGGCCAGCTCCAGCGCGCGCTGCGTGGGCAATACGCCCAGCTGGGCGCCGTCCGCGCCGATTACGCGCACCTCGCGGTCGCGGATTTCTTCGTTGATCATCAGTTCGGCAGCTATGTCGATGCACCTCCATCATGATTCCGGTTTTGAAATAGAAAAAGCCGGCGGATGAAACCACCCGCCGACGCACAAATAACATTGCAGATCGGATTGCCTGCACCGGGCGAAACGGAATTCGCGGGGTGAGGAGCGGGCGGCTCCTGCTTAACGCAGTGACTATTATAGCAGGGATAGCGCGCAGTGTCAAGGTCTTTTTTCAGGTTTTCATACGTTAATATGCGCCAAATTCACGCCAAATTCAAATAGAACTATCTATTTGTCACGTTGTTGTTCCTGTTGAATCATTAATTTTCTTTAGGATAAGTTCTTCAGACAATGGTTCGTCATAACTGATTATTATCAATTTTATGTCAAGTTGTCTGCATAGCTCCAATTTATGTTTGTCATGTTCTTGCTGCTTTTTTAGTTGGTTTTCCCCGCCCCACTGTTTTACTGGTTTATAATGTTGTATCCCTTGATATTCAAATCCTATTTTATGATCAGGTACATACGCATCTAACTCCAATTTATCTAGCCATTCAGGCCTATAGTGCTTTTTTATTTCACAATCTGGATATATTTTTTCGATAATATGAATCATCATTGTTTCATTTGTCCATTGTTCTCCAATAACTTTATATCCCAGCTCTCTCCTTACTTCATTTTCAATAAAATGATCTATTGCTGCAGTAAGTACATCATGCCTTTTTCTGACTTCATTTCTGGCTTTATCGCCCATCGCAGCCAACACTTCATAAGAATATTTCTCATGCCATGCCACACGCTGAGTGACAAGTTCCAGAAGCTCCTTAGGAATCTTGTCCCAATCTATGTTTCTTATCGTTGTCTCATCTGTAATACCATATTCTTCATATCGTTGTTTAACATACCAGCCATTTTTTTGCATAAAGACTCCGCCATACATTGGATGACAATATATTCCAATCGGAATAACGTTGCAACATCTAAAACATATATTCTTACGAAATTCTATATCATCTATATTCTTTACCCCATCTATTATGCATTGCCTCGAAAAAGTTTCGGAAAAGTCATAAGAATCACATATACAATTTCGTAGTTCTGACGCATACGCAATTTGATCCCCTTGCAAACGACGTTTTAAGTACTTTTGAACTCCTTCTTTTTCACATTCACATAATACTAGTTTTCCTCCTGGTTCTTTGGAAAATGAAAGAAATGTACCAAACTTCGAATAATATGCAATAGGATATGGAAGATTCTTTTCATATATAGCTTCACCAGAAAACAATTGCGCTAACGGATTTCCCATTTCCTTCGCTTTTGAGTCTGCCCACTCTTGATAAGTTGAAACAGCAATCGGCTTATTATCCATTTCAAGAACGAAACTCTTCCATTTCGCAGCTAAAGAAAGAATGCGCTTAATGCTATAAGAGTACAATGCAACATCCTTTTCTATCAAAAACGGAATGAAAACTGTTCCTTCTTTCATCTCTGTAAATGGAATGCATCGAGCGATTGCCAAGGTCTTTCGATAATTCTTGCTATTTGTTTTTGCAAAAAAGATAGACAATAGCATAGCATTCTCCCTGTTAACAAGATTATATTTCATCTAAAGATTATATAGTCGAAACCGCTTCCCGTCAACTTATTGCCATTGTTACGCTTCTTAGTTATTTCAGTTTTCTTCGACCGATCCATGCAGCTAAAAAGTCCCTACAAAAGCACCCCAGCCTTTCCCAGCGCCGTGCTTGATTTCTTTGCCCTTCGCATCGTATAATAAGAGGTGCAATGGAGGTTTATTCTCATGAAAACCCTGATTGAGCTTTATGACGAGCGCCCGCTGGAAAACGTGCTGAGCACCGAGGTATTCTCCCCCGAGTGCACGGTATTCATCTGCCCGCCGGAGGTAGGACGCGATGCGCGTCTGCAGCAAAAGCTGCGCGAGTATTTTGCCCATCGCGGCGTGCAGGCCGAATTGGAATTCGTCACCGCCAGCCTGCTGGACGCCTCCGCCGTGGCCAAGCATCTGCGCGAGGTGGTAGCCCGCTATCCCGACTGCGCGCTGGATATCGCCGGCGGCACGGACGCGGCGCTGTTTGCCGCCGGGCTTTTGTGTGCCAATGTCGATATCCCCGTGTTCACCTACAGCCGCAAGCGCAATACGTTTTTTGATATTCGCGGCGCGGCCTTCGCGCGCGATCTGCCCTGCCAGGTACGGCTGAAGGTGGAGGATTGCTTTTTGATGGCGGGCGGCGCGATGCGCACCGGGCGCGTGGACAACGCCGTGCTCGCGCGCTATGCCGAGCTGATCCCCCAGCTGTATCTCATTTATATGAAGTATCGCCGGCAGTGGAACGGTATCGTCACCTACATTCAGCGCATTTCGCAGGGACAGGAAGGCCATCCTACCCTGCTGGCACAGGGCGCGTATCAGGTAAAAGCGCCGCAGGGCGGGCGCGTGCAGGCCAATCCGGACGTGCTGCGGGATATGCAGTCCGCCGGGCTGATCGACGACCTGTCCATCAGTGAGCAGGAGGGCGTGCGTTTCTCCTTCCGCGATGCGCAGGTGCGTGCCTGGCTGCGCGATGTTGGCAGCGCGCTGGAGCTGCATATTTACCAATCCTGCCGCGCGCTGGGCGTATTTGATGACGTGCGCACCAGCGTGGTAGTAGATTGGCAAGGCGGCAATCAGCCTGACGCCGTGACCAACGAGATCGACGTTATGGCCACCTGCGGCGTGCGCCCCATCTTCATCAGCTGCAAAACCTGCGATGTGAAGACCGAGGCGCTCAACGAGCTGGCCATCCTGCGTGATCGCTTTGGCGGGCAGATTGCCCGCGCCGCCATCGTCACAGCCGAGCGCGGCCGCGCCCCCATGCGCCACCGCGCCATGGAGCTGGGCATCGATGTGATCGACCTGGAAGACCTGCAAGGCCCCGACCTGGCGCGCCGCCTAAAGGCGCTGAGCCGGTAAAACTGTTTAGCTTGCAAAACTGAAAAATTCAAAAAATTTCCTTCTCTTGCAGGATTCCTCTTTGCTTTTGTCGAATTTAGAGGGATATAGAGGCTCCGTTTCGTCGTAATATAGTCATCGCTTTCCATTAGAGAATGACGGTATCTTTTACAGAAAGAGGAGGCACTCCCTTGCTGTATTGTAAAAGCAAAAGAAAGGCTTCTATGTGCAAGAAAGCTTATTTGCTTTGGGTGGTTCTTTTTGTAATCATCTTCTTTTCACAAGTATCCGCAGAAATCACGCCTCCTGAAAATGACACAAATGACAATCCAGGCATTGATTTGCAGCAATGATCCATCAATGAGCTCTTATCCCTACAAAAAGAAATTCAGAGAATTCTCGCTGATAAAGGATATGTGCAATACGAAGAGCTAGACCGCGGTTCAAAGGGAGATTTTGTTAGTGATGTTCAACAAAGGCTAAAAGAGCTTTTCTTCTATAACGGAAATATAACCGGAAAATATGATACCGAAACACAAAAGGCATTCAAGCAATTTGAAAAATACAACAATCTTACAAATGATGGGAAAGCATCACAGTCTGATCTGCTTATTCTGTTCAGCTCAGCCGTTCTATCAAAGCCGACTTCGTCTCCTGCAGCAGCCGTTACTTCTACTCCTGCTTTAGAGTGTGTTCACACTATTGACAATAAAGAAATATCTGATATAATGGAGCCATGCAGATAACGCAGGAGCAGTATG